>Ga0194132_10000598_pt1 | contig 73762 bp, 56 predicted proteins | sample TA2KigOf80mmetaG_FD_148612 | JGI IMG/M metagenome (GOLD analysis project Ga0194132, IMG submission 148612) | Freshwater microbial communities from Lake Tanganyika, Tanzania - TA2015054 Kigoma Offshore 80m | ecosystem: Environmental > Aquatic > Freshwater > Lake | place: Tanzania: Lake...
TGCTCCCACCGGCGCAGCGTTGATACTGAGGTGCCAAGTGCCCGACTCGCTTGACCTATTGACAAATACATAGGCGATACCTCCCTGCGTCCTATCGGCAGGGAGGGCGTAAGCTATTGAATGGGCATATTTAGGTGAGGATTTGGCTAGCTGTAGTCAGCCCCAGATTTCGCCAACACTGAGTTAAGCGCCTATGATTTGACTTTCATACTTAAGTTCCTTGAGTGAGTGTTTCGAAGGCACTGCGGGAAGCCATCGGGCAACCGAAGTCTTCCCACTGCTGCCTGAGTCTCATATCGTCGGCACTACCGTTCGTCTCGATAGACGTGATGCTTTCAGGATCATTCTTAAGTTTCTTCATCCCTTGAACGAGGGTATTCCTGGCGTTGGTGAGAGCGTCGTTGCTGTAGAGAAACGTATCACAGATATCGATAAATGCCTGATATTCCAGATTTTGCTCTTTCTCCACTTTGTTGAGTTGCTCAACTAAATACGCCGCGGTTGCCTTGCGCGCTATATTCATAGACTTAAAATCTGTGACGGCATTGCGCTCCTCTGGTTTACGTCGCACCCACTGGACGAACCTTACGTTCTTCGGGTGGTGACCAGTCTGCGGGAGCTTCACTTGTTCGCTGAAATTGGCGAGGGCTAGATGGGAGCTAGCGGCACTGATACTGCGCTGCGTGCTATCGATCAGCCCCTTAATGGAAGCGATACGCTTCATGCTATCCACAGGGATGGCCACAGTTTTGTATTCAACTGGATAATAAGTACCAATGTAGCGGACGGGACTAGCGCCGCTTTTACTCGCATCCATAAAAATCCACGGTGGGACCAGGCGACGCCCCGCTATGCCCTTGGCGTCGTCGCTAGGTTCGGGGCGCTTGTTTAATGCTGATTTGACGTACCGCCTTGCTACGGGATTATCGACGAGTGAGTCCACGCCACTGGGGAGAAACGACGAGAAATATCTGACAATGGACTTTGTGACGACATCATCATTTAAGTCGGCACGATATAGACTCTGATTTGCGGCGCGAAAGTCGTTAAATTCGGCCAAAATTTGTGCAATGGGTACGGGTTTCACGGGGAACCGACCGCTTGCCACCGCATGAACCATAAAAGGCAACTCACTGCAATAAAGAGGCGTCTTGTCGCTGCCGTTGAGCGATTTCTTGAAGTCATCGATATCGCTCTGCGAATCAACTGCCAGCTTGAACATGTAGTCGTAGCGCCAGTTACGAAATAGCCGCATCGCAGCATCTTGAACCTGCGCGGGGTCAGCATCAGTAACACGAAAGAAATGCGTGGGGCTGACAAATCCACACCCTGATGGATCGTAGCCGCCAGTGGTGTCGATGTGACAGAGAAAGGCATCGCCCTCAGCGTTGGGAAAAAAGAGACTGCGCTCACCGCTTTGGTTAGCGATGACAATGCCTGCGTGATACATCCCCTTTTGTATCAGCATCATCGGATCGGGGTCCTCAGCCCCCATTGTCTGGAATTCGACAAAAATGTCGCCCGGTCGCACGTACTCTGCAATCGCGCGATTCGTCTGTAGGTAGCGAATACCATGCTCTGGCAGCTGCTTAAGATGCTTGACGGGGACGACAGGTGGTAAGGGCTGACCGTGCAGAGGTCCCGCAGCATCTTCCTCCAGCCGGCTGAGCGGCAGGCTGTTAAAGGGATAAGGCTCTACCGGCAACTGCAAACCACTTAGGAGCCAACTCGAAGTCAGATCTGACGTAGCACCGTCGTGCTTGGCGCGACAACCCAAGAATGCCAAGGCAATAGTCAAAACCATCATTTTTTGCAATTCACTCAAAACGCTATTTGAACGACTACGCATGATACCATCCCAAAGATGCAATGATTTGAGGATTTGAGGATTCAAGAATTTCATATTTTATATTTGTTTACCGGCAATTATAGCATCACGGCGCCGCGTTGCGGCACCTAAGCTGCCGCGCTTCTATACATTCTAAAGCCGCCACTGCTATAATTAAGGGACATATTACCTACTATGTTACTGAGTTTAGCGAGGACGGTCATGGCTACAACCATTCTACGTATCGTGAGCCTACTTTTGTGCCTTACCACGCTAGGACTCAGCGCCTGTCAAACCAGTGTCGCCGGCAATGAAAATGGATCGTCCCCTCTCAATGAGGACGAAGCGATTGAATATAAAAAGGCCATCAATCGTTGTTACAAGATTGGTGGCACTAGAGTTGTGAAGATTATGGGTGAACTACGCTGTTATTAACCCCCGATCAATCCTACATCGTCATTGACGGGTAGGATGCGAAGACACAGAGGTTTCGTGCATTATCCCAAGTACCTTTTTTGTTGGTGCACTCTGTCTTCATAGCTGTAATGTCAAACGTTGGGATCGAAACCTGACTGAATGTCGAGCTCTGTAGTTGGCTCCAGTCTTGATTGAGTTGTGTGCCAGCAGTACTAGGGTTGAATCCGCTGATTGAGTTCATATTGTTGAATGCGGATGTCATCGTTGATTTGAGATCGTTCGCAATCGTCGATGTCGATAAACTCGACATACCGGGGACATTCAAGCTACCAAGACTGGTCATGACACCTTTGCTAGCTTCCAACGCGATGGCACCGAGGTCACCGCCACTGATTTTATTTAGCTGCGCCAGACTCCCAAGTCCCGCCGTCGCACCATTACTGATGGCTAGCAGCCCATCTTTGGCGTGACTACTGCTGAAGTTAGGGTCAGCCGCCGCGATCCGGTTTATTGCGGCTGTGGCCTGCGTGGACACTTTCGTCGTTATAGTTTTCACCAAATTTGTACTGGGCGCAAAACTCGGGACATCCACCGCAGCAACAGCCGCATTAGCACTTTGCGAAATTTTGCCCAGAAAAGCGCTGGTATTGGTCTGAGAAATCCCACTGATCGCCGTTAGTACCCCAAGATTAGCCGAGGCACCGTAGGCCATACCGCTCAGTAGATCTGGTACTTGCGAGGCTGGAAATCCGGCCTTCGATAGACCGCTGGCCGGCGCTGCAGTGATTTTGTCGAGCATCGCTGCAAGGCGATCCGAGGTAGCCATCGCAGGGACTTTACTGGCCAGTGTAGGTAGTGCCTGGGTCGGCCCAGCGGTAGTGGCCGCCACAAGGTCAGTCTGCGCCGTCGTGCTCATACTGAATGCCGTCACCACAGGCCCGAGACCGGCCGTGGCACCGCTGGAAATTTTTGCCGCCAAGTCGGGTAACAACTGGGCGTCAGTCGAAAACTTACTCAACTGCTGCGTCATTGCCGCAGTGATTCCCGTCAGTGCTCGTTCGGCACTACCTGATGACGGCAATTTTGTAGCCAAACTCGCAAGACCTTTGGTCGATCCTGTCGATACGGCGCTCAGTGCGGCGTCGGCAGATATCGAGGTAGGTGGCAGCGTTGAGATACCCGCAGTCAGCCCTGCCGACAGCGCCGGCAGCTCGCCTTCAATAATGTCGTCTTCGCCGGATCCAGCGGCACCCACACGTGCGACGATCGCACTCGACATGGCCTCAGAAGTCTCGGGCACATCCGCGTCGGGGACCCCAGCGGCCGTCAGATTGGCCATAGCAGCTTGGCCGATCGCGGCAATGGCCGTACCCTTAGCTGTTTGGCCTTCGGCAGCTGCATCGTCAGGTAGGTTTTCGTCGTCCGCCTCACTCAAAGATTTAAAGAGGCTACCAGCCATCTTGCCACTCAGCCCGGTCACTTGATCAGGGTCAGTAACTCCCACAGTGTCTAGGCTGCCCTCGGCGCCACCCATGATGTCACCCATGATTTCCGTATAGTCTGACGAGCTCCCGTGACCAGCAGATAGTACTGCACGCTCGGCTGCGTTGCCGACCTGATCGGCTTGATCGGCCGTCAATTGATCGTCAGCGCCGAGCAGAGCCGTGCTCGGTCCGATCGCCGCAACTAGCGCAGCGATGACCGCTTGCGCATCTGGCGTTACACTACTGGTGCTACCGCCACCGCCTCCCCCACCACCACCGGAGTCGTCAGCTACTTCTGGTTCGGGATCGGCCGTAGAACTCTTTTTAGCACACCCCATCGCCCCTACCGCTGCGATGAGGGCCGCATGTATCACCAGCGACGCTTTGGTGCGTGTCATAACAAACCTGGCCATAGAATTCCTCCCCTGCGGCTTTTCGCCGCTTTGCGCATTCACGCAATGGACCTGCATGGATCCACGTGGCGTGTCCACTAGACGCATGCGCTAGGCTGATCCTGGGCGCATTCAGTGATGCCATCATCGGCCGGTTGGGGAAAAACTTTAGCTCAACCAAAAATATCTGATAAATTAGTGAGTTATTCGCTCACAGCAAACGGCAGATCAGGTAAGGTATCAATCAACCTTTGCAAGCCAAGGCCCAGGCGAGCACATCTTTGGCTGCGCTTAAAGCCAGATCGGCCTCCTCCCAACTAAGACTCCAAGGCCCTTCTTCATAACGACGGACTGCGCCGTAAATGGTGAGTTCTCCGAGAGCATCGCCATGCGGCGGAACGTCGCTCGGTCCCATCAAATCTATCAGTTGGCGTAAATCATGTGTCGCAGGAAAAGCGATCTCTCTGATGCAAAGCACAGCTTTTAGAGATTTCTCTACCACTTGCTCGGCAAAATAAGCGAGATTCTCCGCGCGACCACTACGTGCAGCTTGGATGGCGTGACCAGCATCGAGGTCAGACTGTGCGATTCGCAAAAGTTCTTCGGCGTATTCTTTTTTGTACTTGCGAACTTTAGATGGAGTCATTGGGTAGCTTCTCTCCGTAGCGGTGCGGCTCCGTATACGAGCTTTCCCTCTGTTTGGACAGTCTCGATTAAGGGACTATAACGACGCCTTTGCCACCATGCAGCAACGTCGATAAAAATAATATCGGCAGCCACGGAACAAGGGCACTTGAGTCGCAACACAGCTGTTTGAGCCGCCCTAGCCGTGGCTTCGTCCGGGTAAATGACCAGCAAATCAATGTCGGACTCAACACTGGCCTGTCCACTTGCCATCGAGCCAAAAACGTAGATGGCCGTCGGCATGCTGACTGCAGTGATTTGGTCGACATAGGCATGCACAGCAAGATCGACCTCATCGGCACTAATTTTCATGAAACGAAGCAGCGACATATTTACTCAAATCTACCGGATTAAGCAGAGTCTAATTCGTGCATTACGCCATAAATTCCGCTACAGCAAGACTTTTCAACGATCCTCCCAGGTGCGCATCTTTTTTAAAACCCAGCCACACCCATACAGCAGCAGACCGCCGCCGAGTAAGCAGCCGACACGCACTAGATTTGTGGTGCTTACAAGGTCGTAAAAGACGGCCTTGAGACCAACAGCCAGAAGAATGAGCAGCGCCGAGTGCCCTAAAGTTCGGTCACGCCACCAGTTGGCGGCAGCCAGGATGAGCACGGCGTAAAGTCCCCAGGTCATGCTAACAAACAGGGCGCCTGACCAAGAGAGATCCAGTGATAAACGATAAAGTCCGAGCAAAACTTCGAGATGGCCGAACCCCAGAAGGACCTCAGCATAGCGGACAAATCTGGACTCAGGCTGCTTTTTTGTTCCCATGACGCCAAAGGTAACGACGGCTGTTAAACCATAAGCGAGGTTATAAAGGTGCAAATTTGTCACGGTATCGACCGCAAAAAAGGTCAAGATCGCACCGTAAATCACGGTCGACCCCGTGATAAGGAGTGGCCATTGCAGGCGGATGCGGAGCTCTTGTGGTGAGCGGTGCCACACGAGTAAAGCCCCCATTGCGAGCACAAGAGCTACGATCGGTTGTAGGGGCTCACTGAGCAACTGAAAGTAAAGACAGTGTACCCAGGTGATTGTCGTGAACGTAATGAGCGCCTGATCACTCTTTAATTCCCTACCAAGGTACCGCCGCGCCATATAGTAAACAACCATGACAAAGCTTCCGATCGCGAGACCAAACAACGGCGCCAATGATGGTGTGATTTGTGATACCAGATGATCCGATGACCAGTAGAATAATAGCAGCACTATCAACAAGGCCACACTCTCACCGGACGTGAGCGGCTCATGATGTTTAACCGAATAGGTGAGCATCGCTGCTCCAAATACGACGAGCTGAAGTAGCTGCACGACAAGCAGCGTTGTGCGTTGGTCCTCGGTGTGCGCCAGATTTGTCATGAGTAGCAATGTAAACAGGGCAAAATAACAAGCGACGAAGAGAACATCGCGTCGCTTCTGAACCAATGCGGTTAGGGAAAACGACACGTTCCAGATCACCAAAAACGTGTTCATAGCAATCCAGTCGGGACTGTTGTAGCCAACGATGGGCAGCGCCAGATACGTTCCGGCCATGGCGACCAGAAGGTAGATCCGACTACCATCGGCAAAATTGGCGACCACCGAGCCGATACCAACAGCGCCTGCACACAACAGGGCCACGGTTGCTGGCACTAACTGGTGAACTACAAAGGCACCGACCCAGGTGAGGTGGAGGATGGTGGTTCCGGCACCAGCGAGAATCGCCCCGTAGGCTTTAGCGTGTTGTGCGAGAAACTGGGGTGCCAAAAAGAAGCCCACGCCGACTACCGTCGCTAGGATCACCTGGCGTATGGGCGTCAAAAACCCAGAATCCACGCTCATTTTGATGAAAAAGGCACCGGCCAGAATCACAAAGACGACACCAATAATTGCCAGAACTGTCGAGGAGTCTACCGATGCGATGGGTGCATTGGCCGCACCTGCTCTCTCTACAGCCCGCGGCTCGTAGTGTGCTGGTAGAGCATGCGGCGTCTCCGTAGACGGCGTGAGACGTGGCTCAGCCTCGGCGGCTGGAGCTATGCCGCGGAGTTTACGTAATTCGGCTTCCACGCTGCTCAGTCGTTGCTCGAAATCCTTGAGCACCTCGTCCAACTCGGCCATGTTCTGCTCCTGCAGACTGCGACGATAACTACGCGATTACTAGGAGCGGACTCAGGCCGCCGACTCGGAGTTTCCCTGCACTTCGTGGTCTGGCAGAGCCACCAGCTGCACATCGCGCCGCTCCCACGAGAACGTGTAGCTCATACCGCGCGCATTAGACCTCTCCACGGCGAAGTGCCCGCCGGTCGCTAGGAGCCGGCTGACTTCGGCGCTGAGCTCACCACCCACCGCATAAACCACGTCGTTACGCACCTGAGCCCCGTCGTCGCTGACACGGACGAAGAACCAATCATTCACGCAGTCGACCGAAATGGCCACCTGTGCCACAGTAGATTTCTTGGCCGCACGCCTTTGGAGAGGGCGCTCGACGCCGTGCTGGATGATGCAGTGGAGCAGCGGCGCCGCCAGCGCCTTAAACTGGCTCTGGTCTGTGGGTCCGCCAGCGTGGGATGCATAAACGGTGAGGTTGCACTGCTTCCCGAGCTGACCGCCACTCGTAGCCAGGAGTCGGCTGAGCTCGTCCACAAGCGCCTCCCAGGTCGTTATGATCTCGGGAGCTGTGAGCTCGGGCACTGCATTGGTCGGGTTTTTCATGGCCAAACCTCCGGTGTACTCTTATTTGATTCGGCAAAATGCCCCTGAAACTTTAGAGAAATCGACCGACCGAACTCTACCTGCAGGCGCTGCTTGCACATTTTGTCGCAAGTAGTAGAATCCCCGCCTGGTTTCCACGCACTTTGCTTCTGCACACGCTGGATAAATATCTAGTGTTATCAGTGGCTTTTGGGATATGTAATCAACGCAGCTGGCCATGTGCGGCCGGCCGATAGGAGTTACCCGTGATTCAGCAAACCCTTTCCATTATCAAGCCCGATGGCACCGAGCGCAACCTGGTAGGCAAGATTGTCAGCCGTTTTGAGGAGGCCGGACTCAAGGTTGTAGCGATGAAGCGCAAGCGCCTCTCCGACCATGAGGCCAAAGGCTTTTACGCTGTCCACAAGGACCGCCCCTTCTTTGGTGAGCTGGTGCAGATGATGACCTCGGGCCCCGTCGTCCTCATGGTCCTCGAGGGCGAGAACGCCGTCGTTCGCAACCGTGAGCTCATGGGCGCCACGGATCCAGCTAAAGCCGCTGCGGGCACGATCCGTAAGGACTTTGCCAAGTCGATTGGCGAGAACACCGTGCATGGCTCTGACAGCCCAGAGAACGCACGCACCGAGGTGAACTACTTCTTCGCAGCGACGGAAGTGGGCTAACACTCCAGGATTTTTTAAGCGCAATTTTGACCACCATACTTCAGCAAGGTGAACGGCTCATGTCGATTAACTTGATGCAGAAAGTCGCGGGCGAGATGAATATCAAGCCTGCCCAAGTCCACAGTGCTATCAAGCTCCTTTTTGAGGAGGAGTGCACGATTCCCTTCGTCGCACGGTACCGCAAGGAGATGACTGGTAGCTTGGACGAAGTCCAGCTGCGCGACATCCGTGACCGTTATCAGTACTTGACCGAGCTTGAGTCTAGTAAGATCAAGTACCTGAAGGTGGTGGAAGAACACTGCCAGAAGAATCCCGCCTTCCAAGGCAAATTTGACGAGCTGAAAAAGCGCTTCGAGGCGTGCACAACGCGTCAAGAGCTTGAGGACCTTTACTTACCGTTCAAGCCGAAGCGGCGGACGCGGGCGATGATCGCCAGAGAAAAAGGCCTAGAGCCCCTGTTAGAGCTGATTCTCAGCGCGCGCCAGTCGCTCACTGATCTGCAGGCAGCGGCGGCGCCCTTTGTTACTCCCGCCGACAAGGACGTCCCCACCGAGTTGCGCGTACCGGACACCGCAGCAGCTTTAGCGGGAGCGGCCGATATTCTGGCCGAGCGAATCAACGAGACCGCTGATTACCGCGCCATCGTCCGGAGCATCAGCCAGGAGAGTGGTCAGCTCGTTTCGAAAAAGATTGAGGACAAAGAGGCTACCAAGCCATCGGCTGGTAAAGCAGCCGGCGACGGTGAAGACGAAGCCGAGGAAAAAGGCCGCAGCAAGAAGACTGACGCCTCGAAATACGAAAATTACTTCGACTACCGCGAGCCCCTTAAAGCGGCGCCGTCACATCGCGTGATGGCAGTGCGGCGCGGTGAGGCTGAAAAAGTCCTGCGCGTGAGCGTCGAAGTCGATGAGGACCGTATCCTCGGCGATCTGCGGACTGCGGTCTTGGGCCCACAGGTGGCGACTGACACCGTTAAGACGTGGCTAACCTCGGTCGTCGACGACAGCTACAAGCGTCTCATGGGACCATCGATCGAGACCGAGCTACGCCTGCAGCTGAAAAACACGGCTGAGGACGGTGCTATTAACGTGTTCTCGAAGAATTTGGAAAACCTGCTGCTACTCCCACCCATCCCCAACAAAACCGTCATGGGCGTCGACCCAGGACTACGTACCGGTTCTAAACTGGCAGTTGTTGATGAGACGGGCAAATTACTTGCGTCAGCAGTAGTCTATCCCGACTACCGTCGTGAAGATGCACCGAAGAACACGGAAGCCAAAACGGTGATCGCCGGCTTTATCGACAAGTTCAAAGTCAAATGCATCGCTGTTGGTAACGGTACCGGTAGCCGCGAGATCGACCGCTTTATCACGAGTGTCATCAAAGAATTTGGCGTGAAAGACGTCAAGCGTCTCGTGGTCAACGAGGCCGGCGCCTCCGTTTACTCAACTGAGGACATTGCGCGCGAGGAATTTCCTGACCTGGATCCAACGATCCGCAGTACCGTCAGTATTGCCCGTCGTCTCCAAGATCCGCTCGCCGAGCTCGTGAAGATTAACCCACGTTCCATCGGTGTCGGTCAGTATCAGCACGACGTCAATCCGACCAAGCTAGGCCGCAGCCTTGAGGAAGTGGTCGAATCCTGCGTAAACAAAGTTGGCGTCAACCTCAACACAGCCTCGTACAAGTTACTGGGCTACGTGTCGGGTGTGGGCCCCACATTAGCCAAGTGCATCGTCTCGTACCGCAACCAGCACGGCCGCTTTGGCAGCCGCGCTGAGCTCAGTAAGGTGACAGGCCTCGGACCCAAAGCTTACCAGCAAGCTGCAGGCTTCTTGCGAGTGCCGGATTCAGATAATCCGCTCGACAACTCGGCGGTCCACCCTGAGCGCTACGACATCGTGACGATGATTGCTGACGATTTGAAAAAGCCGGTCCGCGAGATCATTGGGCAACGCGACATCATTAACGGCATCCAGTGGGAGAAATACGTATCCCAGTCACTCGGTATGCCAACCTTGCAGGATATTGCTGCCGAGCTTCTGAAGCCGGGCCGTGACCCTCGGGAGGACGGAGCGCGCCTCATGTTCTCCGATGAAGTGGCCGAGCTCAGCGATCTCAAGCAGGGGATGGTCCTTAAGGGCACCGTCACCAACGTCACCGCGTTTGGCGCCTTTGTTGACATTGGTGTGCACCAAGATGGCCTCGTCCACATCAGCGAGCTGTCCGACAACTTCGTCAAAGATCCGGCCGAGGTGGTGTCTGTCGGGACGGTACTCTCGGTGCGCGTGCTAGACGTTGACGTGCAACGTAAACGCATCAGTCTTAGCTGCAAGACACCGTCGGCCGAGCGCCCTCAAGGGCAGCCGCGCCAAGGACAGCAGGGCCAACAAGCACACCAGGGCGGAGGCCAAGCGCAACGCCAAGGTGGGCAGCGTGGCGGTTACCACCAGGGATCGGGCTCCCAGCAGCATCGCGGTGGCGGGCAGCGTCCGGCGTCGAAGCCGGAGAAGAGCTTCACTATGGACGATTTGCTTAGCAAATTTGGCCGCAAGTGACGGGACCAGCAATGGCACAGGCAGTGAAACTTGGCGTCATCGGCGGGTCTGGACTCTACCAGATCGCCGGCATCACGCCGCGGCGTGAGCATCGGATGGAGACGCCTTTCGGCGCACCTTCCGATGCTATAGTAGAAGCTGAAGTTGCAGGTCGCTCGGTCTATTTTCTGCCCCGCCACGGGATAGGCCATCGATTGACTCCCTCCGAGGTCCCCTACCGCGCCAACATTCACGCCATAAAGCAGTTGGGCGTGACCCATCTTCTAGCGGTCAGCGCCTGCGGCATCATGCGGGCTGACATCGTGCCGGGCGATATGGTGGTACCGGATCAAATTTACGACCGCACCAAAGGCGTGCGTGAGTCGACTTTTTTTGGCGATGGGATCGTCGGTCACGTGACCTTCGCCGAGCCTTTTTGCCCGGAAATGCGTGGCTGCATTATTGACGCAGCCAAAGCGGAGGGGGCAAGAGTTCATGCCCGCGGCACCTATGTCTGCATGGAGGGACCGGCCTTCTCGACACGGGCAGAATCCGAATATTACCGTAAAACTCTAGCACCAGCCGTGATCGGTATGACGGCCATTCCCGAGGCTAAATTGGCCCGCGAGGCCGAGCTTTGTTACGGCATGCTGGCGCTTGCTACGGACTATGACTGTTGGCATGACACCCATGCTTCCGTCACTGTCGCCATGGTGCTCGAGGTTCTAAGAGCTAACAGTGAGCTGGCCAATCGTATCGTTAAAAGGGTGGCTGAAATCCTTCCGGTCACATCTGAGAGCCCCATGCTAAGCGCGGCTAAGAATGCGGTCATGACGCGTCAGGATCAGATACCGGCAGCGACTAAGGCCAGGCTGCAGTTACTTTACGGTAAATATTTCAAGTGAACGAATCTGCCACCTTACCCTCGGGCTAGCGCCTCACTAGCCTGGCAATATGACCGCCTAAATTTACAGTTTTGGAACAAAGACCTGCGTCCCTCCCCCTGCACAGGCATGGCCTTACCTTGCCTTGGGGTCAAGTATAGCCACGGGGTGTCGATACCCTAAGGTATGGACGCTCGACTTAAAAATCAAATGACGCAGCCCATAGTAAGTGACGCAAGCGCGCAACTGAACGCATTACGACGGGCCTTGGCAGGGCTCATCGACGACAAGGGTGAAGTCACAAACGTGACTCTATGCGCTCTCTTGGCCGGTGGCCATCTTTTACTCGAGGACGTGCCGGGAGTGGGCAAAACGACTTTTATTAAGGCTCTGGGCAAGATGCTCGGCTTCTCCTTTGCACGTGTCCAATTCACCAGCGATCTGCTCCCAGCCGATATCCTCGGCGTTGAGGTTTACGATCAAAATAAACATCATTTTGTTTTTCATCGCGGTCCGATTTTTACCCATATACTTTTGGCCGATGAACTAAATCGCGCCTCACCGCGCACGCAATCAGCTCTACTTGAAGCCATGAGCGAGGGCTCGGTGACCATTGATCACCAGAGCCACGAACTGCCGCGACCTTTTATGGTGTTTGCGACGCAAAACCCAGTCCATAGCATCGGCACCTACGATCTACCTGATTCACAACTCGACCGTTTTGCCGCCAAACTACACATGGGTTACCCCAGCGCCAAACGCGAACTCGAGATCCTGCAAGCTGCCGCCAAAGACCCATTGGTTGACGTACCTGACAATTTAATCAGTCCGGCAGCGCTCCAGGAGCTGCATCGATCGCTCGAACAAATTCACGTAGCCGTAGCCATAGCGCAGTATGTAAAACGCGTCGTCGATGCATCCCGCGCCCATCCCAAAATCCGCCTCGGCATATCGACGAGGGGAGGAGTGTTGTGGCTGCGCATGGCCAAGGCTCTAGCCATGCTCGGAGGCAGGTCATTCGTCACTCCCGACGATCTCCAGAGTCTGGCTATACCCTGTTTGGCACATCGAATTATGACTCATACCGAGGCTAAGGCGGATACTGTGATTACGACACTCCTCAACGAAGTCGATATCGTTTAGTTTATGTACTATCCCAAGGTAAATCGCGGCATCTCATTTACCAAGCCAGGAATCTATGCATTCTGTCTCATTCTCCTGGTCGGCTTAATCGCCATCAGCACTGGCATCAATGCGCTTTACGTCTTTCTTAGCGCCGGCCTCGGCGGCTTTATCGTGTCAGGTTTACTTTCTGAGCTCGCCATGAAACATTACCGAATCGAGACCATCGGCGGGGTGCTGACCGATGCCAATACTCCCTTTCAAATCAGCTTTCGCATCAAAAACAGCAGCACCTGGTTCTCGATATTTCAAATGCGTAGTTACTTTTTTCTGCAGGAGCCGCGATTCCAGTTAATCGCAAAACCGTTCCGAGCTGCAGGCATTAGCAATCTTAGTTCGCTTAGTCCTCGCCATGCACATACGAATACAGTTGCTGTACAGGGTTTTCCTCGTGGGTCTTACGACCTCTTGAAGACGGTGCAGGTCACAACCTTCCCCTTCGGGATACTGGAAAAATTTAAGCTAGATCGGCTAGAGACTGGGATTTTAGTGGCGCCAGCGGTGGATCAGGCTCTTGGTATCGCTATGCAAAAGCAGCTCAATAGTAGCTTCCTGAAGCCCGCTGATGAGCGTGATTTTTGTGGCCATAGGCCCTATGTCCCAAGCGACGGTTTACGTCCACTAGACTTGAAGCGTAGTGCCGGAAAGGCGCAAGGGCAATGGGTCAGTAAACAGTATAGGTCCCACGGCGCTGACGACACCGTTACGATCATGGTATCGCCAGATCTCCTAAAAGGTGCGAGCACTGAAGCCTCTTACGAGATGATGCTGGTGAGATTACGCACCTTGATGAAGGTATTGGACGACGCCGGCAAAGATTACTACTTAGACCTCGGCCGCGGCCCGGTGGCTCGCGGGCTGAATCCCTGCCGCGTGCTAACAGCGCGCCTACCGCCGTTTGACCGACGTCACGCTGGGTTCATGCAAGTGACGACCGCAACACTGCCTGGCTCTAACCATACACAACGCATCACGTTGACTGAGGACGGCATCAGCTTTGAACTGGGAGGCGTTAAGCAAGTTTGGACGGCACCTCCATGAAAACTCACAGTTTTCAAATTAATCAGTATTACCGATTAACTTGGCAGCTACTGCTGCTGACTAGTTGTATTTTGGGCGTAGCATCACAGGTAGCACGACCCATGGTGCTGGCTGGCTACTTTCTCCTCGCTACGTTGATGATCTCTCAACCCGCTCACCAGTGGCTCCGACACCGTCGCGCCCTGGGACTGGCGATCGGTGGTTCCCTTTTGATCCTCGTTAGCCAGCAAGCGCTTAGCATCACGAACACCGAGGGCTTTGTCAGCATTCTCATAGAAATCATCTCTGGATCGCTACCTTGGCTGCTCATAAGTCATGATCGCTACCGCTCTTATTGGCTCGCTATCCTCAACACCACGGTGATCACCATCGGGGCAATGACGGCGGGCTCAACGAGTCTCATTTATCTTGGCTTTCTCATCTTCATTACTCTCATGATGCTTAACCTCAATGCCGCCAATCTCTATTTCAGCGCCCTCGAAACACAGGGACGGCGCGACGCGCTGCCACGGGGCTACTTCCGTCAATTTGTTTATGTGATCCCAGTGGGAATTCTTGCAGGTATCGTCATCTTTCTTTTCTTTCCCCGCGTGCAAAGTTTTAGCTGGAGTATTACACGGGGACGTGGCGATAATTACACCGGCTACACGGGTCTGGTAAACCTGAGCGCTGATGGAGAATTACAATTATCTCACGCGCTCAATCTGATGGTTGAATCTCAAGACGAAGACTGGCTAAAATCATCCGCCAGTTCACTTCTCATGCGCGGCGATTCTTTGGATAGTTTTGATGGTGTCAGGTGGCATAACACTATGGCTACTTTTAAAGCAGCGCATCGAACGACTGACAGCGAGCTAGACAGCGGCCAATCAGCGACTATCAAAAAAGCTAGGATTCATCTTGAACCTAGTATTTTGAACACTATTTTTTACCCAGGCACATTGCTATCGATCCGTAGTGTCGATACACCAAACGTGCACTTTCTCAGCAGTAGTCACGGCCAGGTCATCCGCGATCCCCACGCAGTGGATAGGCTGAGCTATGAAGTGCAGTTTATTCCCGCAGCATCAATCGCTGACCAGACACGACGGAAAAGTCATCAAGTCGTCATTTCCGACGAAGACAGAGCCAGATATCTAACGATCCCGGCCGCCATCAAAGACGCTAAATTTTTCAAAGATTGGCTGACTGAAGTTGGCACTGGCGGTGAGTACACCCAACTCGAGCAGCTAACGATTCGGATCGAGGATCTTTTCCGACGCCATTATCGCTCGACCCTAGCTAACAGCTTTTCTGGCACAAATGCACTCGAAGCATTCTTAGTGATCGATAGACGAGGTCACTGTGAATATTTCGCCACGGCCACTGTGCTCGCCCTCCGCGCATTTGGGTTTCCGGCCAGACTCGTCGTTGGATACCGCGGTGGACTCTACAATACTATGCTGGGGACCTTAGATGTGCGTGACGAGGATGCGCACGCCTGGGTAGAAGTATTTAGCCCTGATCATGGATGGGTCCCGTTTGACCCCACGCCCACAACTGATGATCCAACATCACTGTACCGGACGCGCTGGCAGATGTTGACCAATAGTCTAAACTTTTGGCTACATCGCTACGTCATAGACTACGATCAAGCGACGCAGAAAGAACTATGGCAAGAGCTAAGGAACTTCGGCCACAAAACATCCGATCTCACCCCAGAGTTTGGTTCTATCCCACCCCGTTATATGCTGATGGGCGGAGCCGGCCTAGTCTGCGTTTTGATTTACATATTCCTTCGCAGTCGTGGTATGCGCCATGGTGCATTGGCCGTGCCATCATACTACTTATTGTTTACCAGGAGCGTCGGAAAACTAGGCTTAAAGCGCCGCACGGGCGAAAGTTTTAGCGCCTTCCATCAGCGAGCCTCCCAAGCGATAGAGGATGCATCGCAATTAAATCTGGTTGATCGTGCTCTTCACGAGGACCTTTACGCCGCCAACCCACGGACTATCCCGGAGCGAGCGCAGTTACTTCGCGAACTACGGCGCTGGCGACCGCGCCTGAGAAAAAGGCACTCCCTGTGAACTATGAATGAGTCTTTTGTCCTCACTCCTCTTTCTTCTTTTCCTCAAGTGCCGAAAGCACTAGACCAGAATTGGTAGCGACGACCTTCACACCCATCACTGATGAGTCGACGATGAGGGTCTGGGCATCGCGTGATAGTACTGAGCCACGAGCAAGTAAGGATTTAACCTCAAGAGCACCCGCTGCTGATGTTTTTAGCGTGGCATTGAGCTGTTCTATCGTATCGTCAATTTTGGCGATCATAGCGGTAAGCCTCTCGATAGATTCCCTAACGAGGCGACGCTCATCGCGACGACTAAGCTTCTCGCTGCCCTTGGCGGCACCACCCAAACCAGAGCGCTCGAGCGTCTCCAGGCGTGCATTCAGGAGGGAACGACGACGCGCCAAATTACCACGGCGCCGGACGCTCTCAACTGAGGAGCCAAACCAGAGCTGCACCTGCTGACCACCATCCCGACCGATGTTGCCGGCTTTAATATCCTGTCCGGCGATTACTTGACCGCCAAAGATACCACCCTGGGGATCAACCACTGTCACGCTGCCCGTGGCCTCAATGATGCCACCTGTCATATTGGATTCAATCACCACATTGCCACGACAGCGCAAAATGCCCGCTTGCATGAACTTAATTTGGGTATCGCCCGTGACCATCAGGATGCCGCCGCGCACACACTGCACACCACCCTGAACGGTGAGCCCTCCAGATGCGCGTAAATACTTACCGGCAAAAGCTTGGCCGATACTGATGGCCCCCTTGGCAACGACCGAAGCACCAGTCTCCACACTACCTGCGATCGAAAGTGGTCCAGGTGCCTCAACATCGCCCGTATTAAGGTCGACGTTGCCGGTAATTTCGAGGGCTGCATCGACCGTCACTTCTTTGCCGTTGATTTTGCCGACGCCGGCCTCGAGCGCAAAAAACAGAAGACCGCGCTGCTCAACTCCTTTACCAGCCACAAAGTCGACACTCTCGTCGGTCCTAAACGGTAACTCTTGACCGAGCACATCCCGGCCATTTTCCCCGGGTACCGCAAAGTCGACGACGGCGACTAAACTGCCCGCAGCGACAAAGCGCTTTGGCTGAATACTACGAATATCAAAGCTAGGTTGCTCCAGTAAATCTCTGAGCACTACCGGAGTTTTATCCTCAGCTACGAGTGCAATCCGCAAGGTTGGCTGCTCGGGAGCTCTTGGAATCGAGCCTGCCGCAACCAAGCGAGCTACCACGGCCTTGCCCTTGGCTACCTCCTCCTGAATACGGTCGAGCTCATCCATGAAGGGATCAACCACGCCCTCTAGCCGGAGCAGGGCACGGAGTTCTTCGCGCGTGATTTTAGCGCCGCGCGAGACCAGAGGCTTGACGCTCAGGAAGGCCTGCATCCGATCGGCCGCCAGTTCAGCATGAACCTCTACGGTCCTTGGCACGGACTTACTACGCCCGCTGCGCCCGCCGACATCGGCCTGGTGCCAAATCACCCACCGTCCACCAGGACCGTTACGCCGGTGACGCGAATACTGCGGCATGCGTCTCACGAGAGAGCCAAAGCGCCCCATGATCGTCGCGATATCGGTCAAAGGTAAGCCAGAGGTTGGTTCCATGAGCCTAGTCATAAGTGTGGCTTCAGCCTTAGCCATCAGCTCGGGAGTATCGGAAAAACTCTCTGGCTCGTCAACGTAGAGGGCAAGTTCCCCCGTCTTGGCCCGTCTGATCACAGCGCCCTCAGAGATCTCTAGCCAAGGTTGCCAATCCCGTATCCGGTACAACCCGATGAGACTCGTCTCGGGATAACGAGAGACACGTGCACGTTTCAGAGCTTCATAAACGTCCTCGTCATCAATATCTTCTAGCTCCAGACCGGTCGCATCGGCAATCATGGCACAGACCGCGAGCGTGAGACGCGTATCGGCAATGACACTACCCGGCTCGATTGTGATGCGACACGCCAGACCGCGAAAACGGTCCATCAATGTGCGTTTGTGCACCCTAATATGGGTGGTGTGCGGAATGCCGATGGCGACCACGACGCGCAGTCGCTGATGAAACCTAGCAGCACGTTGGGTCGCCCAATCAAGCATCTTGGTGAAGTAAATCCGTTGCGAGCGACCCTCGGTGATCAGCTTCTCGAGTGACTTATCGCCCCGCAGCAAAGCCTGCTCAATACGCTGCGCGTGATCCTCCGGCCGCACATCGGCCGTTAGCACCAGACGCAATTTGTTTAGGAGCAGTCTCATGATAGTCCCGGGGGGGTGAGCCACTAAAATCGAGATTTTATCACTTACCTAAATCATACCACTGGTTTACGGTAAACAAAATAAGCTGAGCCGTATTTTAATGACCAAAAGCTTCAGGAGAGTTCCAGAACTACGACAGAATTACGGCAGAACTACGGCAGTTCTAGGGCAAAAACACCGCAAACTCGGTCTGCTCAAGCGGTAACATCGAGCGTTCATCCCAGGCTACGCGCCAGGCCGGTTGCCCATTGGCCGCACGGCCATGCACCCTCCATGTGTGGTAGGGGCGTATTATTAAATCGTTGCGCCCTAAACTCTGGGCCTCGTCCTTGACGATGGCCAACTGAGCCTCATCAATCACAAACAGGACGGAGCCAGATGTCAATGACTGGCTCAGTGCTGCCCTGGAAATGACGACACCAATCGGACGCTGCAAAAGCACACTGAGGAGACCTTGGTCTGCCCAGAGATTCTCGGTCAGATTGAGACGCGACCACGGCCTGGCTGCCAAATCTGATGTAGTACTGACCAAGGCTGCGCGCTCATGAGCCTCTAAACCTAGCAACAACTGGCCGGTGCCAATGTAAAGAGACACTAGGGCCACAAGTAGGGCATAGACGGATCGCAACTGATCCTTTCGTATTACAAACAACACCAAGCTGAGGATAGAGACTACCAGTGCGATCGTGATAACGGGCGTCCGATAGCCAGCCCACCAATCCGGAAACGGGTAAAACCGAGCTACGATAAGATCGAGCAGCATGGCGACGGCAGCTAGCACTACCGCCGTACTCACCTTAGCCGCAAACCAAAGGCGTGGATAAACATCGGCCAGATTTCCCACGACGAGAGCGGTCAAGATACTAAGAGGCGCGAGCAGTGGCAAAAAATAGATGTCACTATGAAAGTGATGCCAAGCAAAGAAGAGCGTCGTTGGTATACCGACTGAGATAATGAGGCGCATCAACTGCGGTCGCATGAGTGACAAATCGGCGTTGAGTGGTCGACGCCGACGTCCGGCCGCCAGACCAAACAAAAGTAACAAGATAAAAGGCTGTAATTGGCCGCCGATAAAAGGCCCTACCGCACCTAGCAGGTCATTTTGATTCGTGCCCCGCGTCAGGTGCTCGCGCTCGATATAGGTGGCGTAGAACGCCTCGTGGTCTATTGAGAGAAGCACCACATAGGGCAAGGCTCCGACCAGGATACCCAAGAAGAGACTTAGCCACTCGGCCGGGCGTCTGACGAGACTGGTCCACTGCCGCGTCCAAGTCCAGTAAATGAGTGCACTGCTACCAAGGAGGACGCTATGCAGGGGCGACTTAAGTAGACCCGCCGTACCAGCCATGACCCAGGCTAGGCGCCGCCACGACGTCCCTTGCTCACCCCGGTCTGCGAGTCCCAGCGCTGCCGTAAAGACGGCATACACCACGACCAGCAAAGCCTCCATCTGCGCCGCCAACCCGTGCGCAAAGGCCCCAGTGCTGAGCACCGTGGCTCCTGCCGCCAAGAGCCCAAGATCCCGCCGTTCCGGTAAATAACGCGCCATAAGCTTGAGGATCGCCCAAGCCGCAACCCCGTAGCCGATGATATTGGCATATATCAGCGCCGCCGGTGACAAGGGACCAAAAACTAGAAAACCAATCCGCAGCAGAACAAACAGTAGCGGGCCCTTATAGTAGTTGGGCATGCCGAATAAAGTCTGCTTCAGCCAGGTGCCGGCCGCTGCCATTTCCATGGCTTGGGCCATGTAAGTCTTTTGGTCGCCCGTGGTCGGCAGCGGCAGCTGCCAAAAAAACGGGGCGAACACCGCCAGGATCAGCACCAGCAACCACCCAAACTCCCGCAGATACGACCCACCTTTGCGCATCACAGCCCTGAACTCATCGGATACGTTAAAACGAAAAATAAAGCCCCGCGAGTCTAGCTGATTCACGTCTGGCTTGCATCGCAATTAATGGGGGACACGTGAGGCGAGCGAGACCCCGTGACAGTCACTTCTGCCGCGACTTTTTCACTTGGGAGCCGCGCTCGCACCCTTAATGCGCTGTTGCACCGTAACCAGGTCGCTAGTCAATTGCGCTACTAAATCCTCCTGAGTTTTGACTTTGTCCTGCAACAGACGAGCGGTGGCCTTATCGGCATCAACCCTTTTATTGTGCACAGCGATCTCAACTTTTAAATCCTCGGCGTGGGATAAGCTGGCAGCGATCTGTGCTTGCAGTCGCTCTTTCTGGCTCGTCAGGTCCGCCTTCTGCGTCGCGTAGCTATTCGTCACCTGACGCACCAGCGCCGCCTGCGACTGGCTTAGCATATACTGCTGCTCCTGCAGCGAGGCTTCGCTCATCCCTAATGCAGCTAGTTGCTGCTCCACGAGCTTGCGATCTGCCGCGCTTACGCCGCGGGCCGCTGCAAACTCGGCTTGCCGCATCTGCCACGTGTCAATCTCCTGCTTCAGTGTCTCCACCTGCCAAGCGTACTCCTCCTCCGTCGCGCGCTGCTGCTTCTCGATTCCGCCGAGCTGCTTAGCCCTCTCGGAGTCTAATGAAGCAAGTCGTTGCTGGAGTCCTTCGAGTTGCTTACGCATGGTGGCAACACGTGCCTGCTCTCCCCTTAGGTCCTCATTGGGGTCTGGTAGACGTCCATTAGCAACCACCTGGTCGCGCGCGTCAGTCCATTGGTCCATTAGTCTGGCAAGTAAGCCTTTGGCGTCCGCAAGTTTCTGCTCCATGTCGTCTAGCCTGATCTTTTCTTTTACGACATAAGCCTCTCGGTTGGCATGCTGACGCGCTAATTCTACCTGCAAGCTAGCAAGGCGAATCTCCTGCTCTGCCATGGCCTGAGCCGCACGGGTGTGCCGCTCGTGCCGCAGCTGCCAGCTGAAAAAGCTGACTGCGGTGATTCCCGTTAGAACTACCACTGACTTGATAGCTTGCATGGCCGAACCTCCCCCAATGCACACTAAGACGCGGAGAGGAGATGTCCATCAGGTGCCATGTATGCTTGTCGGCACCTTGCGTTGTTGAGTTTAGTCTATTTTCTAAAACCAACAATAAACATCCAAAATATTGGGTTTTTTTACAGGAAGACCCAGGTCGATAAAGACATCAATCATGCAACATATTGATATTTCTATATCTTTAGAAACTATCTAAAGTTTTAATAAGAATATACCGATAAATTATTCGGATTAGCAAGAAAGGCGAGTAATTTAGATGTACAGATTCAGGCATAGACTTCGCTTTATTACGATTTCCGTAGGCCTGGCGGTAGTGGCAGCTTGCGGCTCGGACAAAGACAGCTCGCATGGTGCGCCAGTGACACCAGCCGCTCCCGAGCGTTCACCGGGCGACCAGAAAGTTCTGGAACCATCTATGGGACTACCTAGGGGCCCATCAGATCAGCAACCAGGAGCAGGCGACGCGCAGAACACGGGCCCAAATCAAGCAAATGCGCGTGGTTCACGCTTACTTGGCATTTTTGGTGGCTACATGAGCTGCAGCGGTGATGCCAACTCCCCATTCAAAGACACTTGGATGCAGACCTATGTCACCGAGGTGCAGCAGAGTCTTAAAACAACTGGTTCGCCAGAGGTAAAATACATCATGAGCTGCTTCAAGTTTGACGTCGCTAAAGTGATTTTTGTGACGTCTGACAAACCTACTGAGGTGAGAGAGGATTCCATTGCTCAGCTCTTCAGCGCATTTGAGGCATCAGTTTATAACTCCCCCAATGCATCCGTGAGCATAGCTGGTCACTCCTACGGTGGTTGGTTAAGTCTATCGCTCATCGATCAAGTAAAGACCAAATTCCCAGTCGATGCGCTCATCACACTCGACCCAATCAGCCGTGCTCAGTGCACCCCACCAGCTGTGCTGAACAGTATTCTGGATGGACAGCCCAATGCCAGTTGCACAAGGGCCCCAGCTGATTTTGACGCCACTAAACTTGCGGCAATAAAACAACGTGCCAAGACCTGGCTGAACATCTACCAGACCGATGCAACGATTCTGCATTCCGGACAATTAACTGGAGCTACCAACGTTAAGCGTCGGTACACGCCAGGTGATCTAGCCGCTCACAGCCAAATCCCTGGGGACCTCGAAGTGATGAAGCAAGTGATATCACTTTTGGCTCGTTGAGGCTTCACAGCGTGAAACTGAAATCCTTCACCAACGCCCCCGGCAAGTGCACGCTACTGACTGAGCGTTGGCCGTAGGTGTGGCTACTCATGATCATCTCGCGCTCTTTGGTCAAACCGATGAGATGGTCACCAAACATCCGCAATGCTGATTCATCAAAACGCATGACGTTGAGTGGTTGTTCAATCTTCCCACCTTCGACCCAAAATGAGGCAAAGCGGGTCAGCCCTGTCATCCGACAAGCACTTTGGTCGGAGTAATTCAGGTACCAGAGGTTGTTGATATAAACTCCGTCACCTAAGACCTCTGGCACTTGTGCGAGGTCGATAGATCCCGGCGCCATTTCCAGTGACTCGGGGGATTCGCCCTCGCTAGCACCGTTGGTGCTGACGCCAAACTCTTTGGCTGACCTCGGCGACACCAAGCAGTCCTTGTACTGACCACGCTCAATAAGGTGCACATGAGCAGGCCGTTTAAATCCCGCACTGCTAAAATCCGGAGACAACCCTGCCGCCGTGTGTTCGAGCATGGTGACACTTTCGTGCATGCTGGCACCCGCATCGACCATGCGTAAAAGCGAGGTCTGTTTAGTCTTATGGGATTTAAGCCCGAAGCCGTTCCAGGCCAGCATGTCTGTGACCTCGTTCAAGGCCGCAGGGGATAAGTAAACGCGGTACTTCCCTGGTTTGATGGTTTTGGGCGTGAGTTTTAGGATCTCCAGCTGCTCGCGGGCGGCGTGAAGCTTGCTGTCACATGCCTGGTCTTGCCAGTGAAAGCCGGCGTAGCCTGATTTCACTGCTTTGTCGGCCCGCAGATAAAGACTGAAGTCGAAATTGAAGGGGTGACAAGCATACCAATTACGCTGTCCGAGCGAGTTGGCAAATCCTCGGTAAATCGATCCAGACGCGAAAATACCGACCATGTCGAGCCCCTTGGACTTGGTCACCAGCTGCGCCACCGTATCGCGGCTGTCTGGTAGCTCGCTGGCCCTCACTGAATCGCTTGACTGCACCTCAGTGGCGTACATCAAATAGGGGTCATCCGGCAGCTCGGCCAACTGCTCGCGCAATTCAGCCACGATACTGGTTAACGCGGCCTGATCGCTGGACTTGCTTCCGGCCAAAGAGACAGTGGCGGCAGCGTGGCGCGCCCCGTTGATGAGCCGCAGCGTTAGTTGATTTTGTTTAACGCTGCCGGCTTGCCGGATGCGGCCGCCGTTGAAGCGGCAGAAGTCGGAGTCCTCACCACTCAGGTAAGCCGTGTAGACTTCATCCCCAACGAGGAGCGATTTCAGGTAGTCAGCCGTGTCAAAAAAATATTGGCGCATGCTTATTCGCCTCCGAATACGTCTACATTAGCAAATAAACACGGCGGACTCGCGTGACCCACTGTGATCGCCTGATTCGGTTCACCTTTGCCACAGTTGGGTGTACCTAAGACCTCAAGTGTGGAGCCATTGCCAACGGCCTTGAGGCTGCGCCAAAAGCTGGACGAGATGCCACGGTAGTTTGGTTTCTTGACGACCTTGGTCAGTTTACCGTTCTCGATCAGCTGCGCCCGTTCACAACCAAACTGAAACTTGTTGCGTGAATCGTCAATAGACCAAGAGCAGTTGGTTTGCATGTAGACGCCGTGTTCCACGCTCTCGACCATGTCGTCAAAGAATTCTTTGCCCGGCTCGACGTTCAGATTAGACATCCGATCAATCGCCGGTCGCCGCCAGCTATCGGCTCTTGCACTGGCAACGCCGTCGTAGTCGGCACGTGTTTCAGAGACCGTAGCACCGAGGGGGCGGAGCAGGATCCCGTCCTTGATGATGAACTGTCGCTCTGCCGGACGTCCCTCGTCGTCAAACGCGTAGCTTGCGGCCTGTTCAGGCCGCGATGGATCAAAGGTCACGTTGAGGAGCGGCGAGCCGTATTGATATTTACCAAACATATCCATCGTGACGAAACTGGTGCCAGCATAGTTACGTTCGTCGCCAAGAATACGGTCCAGTTCCAGCGGATGGCCGATTGACTCATGAATCTGTAGGACCATTTGGTCGGGAGCCAGCAGGAGATCCATCTTGCCCTCGGGGCAGTTCGGCGCTGCGAGTAGCTCCAAGGCTTCATCAGCAATCCGCTCGCTCGCCGCGTTGAATCCCGACTCAATGAGGATCTCAAACCCCTGCTGGCGGCATAAGGCCATCCGGCCAAAGGTTCTGGTTACCGTCTCAGGCCCGCGGTTGGCCGTGACAACCAATGATGGCACCATGCGGTCGAAGGACTGAAAAATCTCACCACCGCCGTTAGTCAGGTAGAGGCGGTCCGTGCGCATATGCCACAGCTCAGCTGCCCAGTCGACTATCTCGCTGCCGCGTTTGAGGCGGTTGCAAGCATCGGTAAGGAGATCCACTTTTGCCTTGAGCGTCATCGACTCCCAGGGCTTGCGCACGGGGCTTTTAAACTCACCACGGTGGTGGGGCATATCGATCCGGGAAAAGTTAGTCACCGCAGCCTTACCGAGCCGCTCGGCCCAGGCCACAGCCCGCTCAAAGGCGGTCCTGACACCGCTTTCCGTTAGTTCCGAGGTTGCCGCGTAACCGACGCCGCCGCGATGATGGACCGTGACCATGACGCCCTCGTCCTGCCCCGTCCGCAGGGGTTCTAAGACCCCCTGCCTGACGGCAACCTGATCGTCACGATCATTGTGGTAACGGATGCTGGCAAAGTCGACAGCCGGCAAGGTTTGCTTGAACAGTTTTTTCACTAAATCAATACGAGCTTGCTGCATGCGACTTTCGCGCCCCCACTTAGTTAGCGAGCAAAGTATCCGTCGATCCGAGACGCCCTAGAATTGCGGTGCTGCGATCTATAAATGATTGCATCATTTCAGCCGAAAACTCGCCTTGTTGCAACCAGGCAAGATCAAAAATCTGATTCACCACGAGTTTCACCTCCTCTTGGCGGTTGAAAGTCTGCGACAGCTTGATGAGATTCTTGATCGCCGGGCTGTTTTGATTGACCACCAGGGTCCGTTCCTCGGGCACACCAGCGGCAAAGGCTGCCATGGCTCCGTTGTTACGGATCATCTCTTTCATGCGGCGCGTATTCTCATCGACCACCAGCATGGCGGGCACTTTGTCAGATTTGAAGGCCTCGACGCGGATCTTGACCTTTTCTTGCGTCAGATTGTCACGGAAGATCTTGTCGATCTTTTCGCTCACGGTGGCCTTGTCCTTGGCATCGACCACGAGGTCAGGTTTGGCGCCCTCGAGCAGGTGACTGGTGACATCGGAGTCGATACGCTTGAATTTCCATTTCCGACCAGTTTGCATCTCGAAATAGGGCAGGAAGTGCTGATCGATCATGGTATCGGCGATCACCACCTCGAGGCCTTCGTCTCCAAATAGACGCAAGTAAGCCGCTTGGGCCGTTGCATCACTTGAGTAGAAGACCGTGCCGTCCTCCACCTTGCCTTGTACTTTTTCTTTGTACTGCTCGAGGGTCAGGTGCTCGCCCGCAGCCGATTTAAACAGTACATATTCCTGCATGCGCTCAAAAAACTTATGATCGCGCAGCATGCCAAATTTGATGAATGGGTTAATATCGTCCCAAAACTTGGCGTAGCTGTCGCGATCAGTTTTGGCCATGCCGCTTAGCTTATCGGCCACTTTCTTCGTGATGTGCTCTGAGATCTTGCGCACCGTTGGATCGGTTTGCAGATAACTACGCGACACGTTGAGTGGTAGATCCGGGCAGTCAATCACCCCTTTGAGTAGGGTCAAGAATTCTGGGATAAGCTCCTTGGTATTGTCTGCCACATAAACTTGGTTGCAATAAAGCTTAACCTCACCCTGCGAGGCATCGAGCTCGTGTTTGAGCTTGGGGAAATAAAGCACACCTTTGAGATTGAACGGGTAGTCGACATTAAGGTGGATCCAAAAGAGCGGATCCGGGCTTCCTGGGAAGAGCTTATGAAAAAAGTCGACGTAGTCCTTATCGCTAAGCTCTGTCGGGGAGCGCGTCCACAGTGGCCGCGTGTCGTTGAGAACTTCAGCGTTACCCTCGAGGTAAATGGGGTAGCGGATAAAGGCACAGTAACGCTCGATGAGCCCCCTAATAGTCGACTCCTCGAGCATCTCCGACGAGTCGTCACCGATGTGGAGCGTGATCGAGGTGCCGACGGTTTTACGTTCGGAAGCCGTCATTTCAAATGCCGTTGATCCCTCGCAGCTCCAATGCGCTGCGACGGCACCCTCCTTGTAGGAGAGCGTATCGATTTCGACTTTGCTGGCGACCATGAAGGCCGAGTAAAAACCTAGTCCGAAATGCCCGATCACCTGCTGGCTATCATCCTTATCTTTATACTTGTCGAGAAAGTCATGCAGCCCCGAGAAGGCCACCTGGTTGATGTATTTCTTGATCTCATCGGCCGTCATACCAAGACCGGTATCGCTGATGATCAGCTTTTTTCCAGGTTTGTCGATAGTCAGCGTGATCGCCGCCTCGGGGACTTCGGTCTTCACGTCTCCTAGCAGAGAAATCTTCTGCAATTTAAGTATGGCGTCGGCCGCGTTGGACACGAGCTCACGGATGTAAATCTCTTTTTCCGAGTAAAGCCAGCGTTTGATGATCGGAAGGATATTCTCAGCATGAATAGAAATGTGTCCGGCTTCCATAGGCCTAGGGACCTCCTCAAAATGAAATTTGTCCCCATACCTGTAAGTTACGATTCTGGGGTGGTCAAGGGGTGGTCCTGGGGCGGTCCAGACGTGGGCGCCGCCCCCAGCGCCAAGAATCAACACAAGTGCCTGTAAGCACGAGATATTTAAGCCTTAGACCCACCACCGGACAGGTGCCAACGCCCATATTAAACTTGAGCATGCTAGGGATTTTACGTAGAGCTGCCGTAGGCCCATCTAGAAAAGGAGCCACGTCATGAAATGTTCACCTACCCTAATCCTGTTAGCCTTCCCCCTACTAATTAACGCCTGCGGCAGTCTCGCGATGGCGCCATCGGTCACGAAAAGCGAAGACCAGAAGACGTTAACCATCGTCGGTGACGAAGCCGAACTTTTCATCTCCGCCCTATTTCAGTCCGGTGTTAGAGATCCGAGCGGTCGCCTTGGCGCGCTTAAGTTGCAAGCTGAGGTGGTCAGCTGTTCAGCGCCGGTAGTTCCCGCCCCAATTCCGAGCTGTACGCTCATGCTTCAGGGTGAGCTGAAAGTGGTACCGACCACACCAGCCGCAACCCTTTACCAGGTGCTCCGCGCACATGGGGCAAGCCGGCCTACCGATTTGCTCGGCGTCAATCTAGTAGGGGCGTCTGATATCGCTTGTGAACGCAACACCACCGTCAGCGGTGTTAGCCGCTGCACGATGAGTGTCGGTGCTAGCGATTAGTTGAAGTACGGAGCCAATTCGCCGAGGATCCTTAGCCCCGCCTGCATACGGTAATCGTAGTTTACGTAGTTACCGTTTTGCGGGTAGCCGTGTACCGGACTAGCGGTCGTTGGACAGTCTTTGGTCTGTCCTCCACCGCGCGAGACGCCTCCGAGTACGTGGAATACGTCGGTAATGACGCCACCGTTGATCGCCCATGAGCTGCGTTTGGACCGGCCGCCGATTGACTGCGCCGCATATAAATAGGCCTCGATCAGGTTAAACCCGCTTGCGCTATCGAGCGCACCCGTATCGCAGTTGACAGCATTCTCGTACAAGGCTGCGTAGCCAGGCTTACCACCGGGGAACCAGCCGTAGAGATTTTCGATGCCAAGCGCTGCCCGCCTTTGTGACGGTGGTGTCAGAGCGTTGTCGTAAATGCCGGAATTCAAGTCAGCGATCAGGATGGATTTATCGGTCGCAATGCCGAGAGCGTCACCGGTTTTCGCCTCGACCAGAGCTTGGCCTTTCGCCGCCGCCTGAGCGGGGTTAGCAGGGAACGGGAATACTCCCTTGGCAGCCGAAGTCAGGTTGGCCGGTATGTATACATTGCCCGTGGTATAAATCGTGCCGACGCCCTGGTAGACACCTTTGATCACTAGCTCGCCTTGGACCATGACACTACCGTCAATCTTAATCGGCGCGGCTTTAGTGCCAATGAGAACCAAATTGCCTGTGTGAATCCCATTAACCGTTACGGCTTTGCCAGCCGCGTCGACGCCGCTAATTGAGCCCTTCATGCGCAACGTTGCACCGTTAAAGTCAATCTTTGGGAAGGCCGGCCTACCAGTTATCGGATCGTTCGGGACTTTGTTGCCCGTGTAGTTCTGCTTGACTCCTTCTGCTACGGTGATGACGTATTTTTTTCCATCCGGTGTCATGTCAGTCCATGATTTCGCTGCATACCACCCTCCCGATACGCGTTCGCCAGATAGGGGGACGTGACCAGAGGACCAGTCAAGGACCTCTGCCGTTGACGCGACATCACCGTTTATATGGGTGTGGCACATGCCACACTTGAGATCGTTGACCAAGAGGGCAAATCGCGGTGCCTTAACCGCTGATCCGTCGGCAAAGAATCCGTCCGTGCCGCCGCCGTCAGGTGCAATTGCCTTCGAAGCATCAGCGAGATTGTCGGTTGCGATCGATTTCACAGGTGTTACCGTATCCGTTGTCTGCACAAGCGGCGCAGCCTTCTGGCTTCCCGTTGATGAGTCAAAATTACTCGACGAGCACCCGACTGCCGCTATCGCTAGCGTGTTCACAAGTTGCATCCCGAGGCTTTTGAGGTACAGACCTTGGTTCATGGGGGAACCCTTTCGTGTCAGTAGTACCTCTAGCGGTAGCATACGTCCGTGTCGGTATTCCGACGTGCGGACTTGAGAAAAAAGCAAAGATTCGCGCAACTATTTGACTTTACCAACTAAAAAATCACGGCGCCACAGCGCAATTACGCCACTTCGCTGAGTCACTTTCGACGTTTCGGGTTGTTTACCTGAAAAGCACAGAAGCCAGCCGTTCCTTCTGGGTTAACTAACCATCCGATCCAAAATTCGGGTTAGTTCTCCGCACATGTAAAAAGGTACCGAGAGGATTCCGTCATGGAATGACAATGGATGTTGTGAGATGCGGATCGCAAATGCAGCATTCTTCTCGCGGATGAACAATCGGGCTGACCTCAAGCTGCCAGTACTCCCAGCCTTAACTTCCATGGGCATAATTTTGTCATGATGCGTTATTAGGTAATCCACCTCCGCCTCGGAGCCCTTGGCTTCCCGATGCCAGTAATGCAGGCTTGGACTTGTATCGGCTGGTGTATTTGCCAACAGCTCTTGTCCAACAAATTGTTCGGCAAGCGCACCTTCGTTAACAAAAAGCGCATCGACAATTGATTTAGGACCAAGGTCGATCCCCAACATGTTTAGCATGATGCCTATATCCAGAAGCTGAACTTTGAACACACCGTCTCTTTCTCCTGCTGCTAACGGTGTGCCGTTGGCATGAGTAGCCCGAATCAAACGCACTAATCCTGATTTTTCGAGATCCAGTAGTGGCTGTTTAAAATCTCGAGCTCGTGCATCTGAGTCAACATGTGAGAATTTAAATGGTCTTCCTACCAAACGAGGTACGGCTCTGAGTATTGTTTGTAATTTGCGATAGTCATAGCGCTTGCCATACTTAACAAAATCAGCAACGTAACCGAGAGATAGCCGCGACTGCACAATTTTTGCTTCTAAGTAGCTTTTGCTCTCACGAAAGGTATCCACTACCTCGGGTAATCCGCCGATGACAAAATACTCTCGCACAAGTTCTAGCAGCCGATGATGCACTGCCTCAGAAACCGGCACATCTGGCGTCGCTTTACTTATACATTCGACCAGACCGTCCTCGGCGAGAGCGAGAAGAAATTCGCGAAATGACATGGGATGCATCCACGCGAAACCTACGCGCCCTACCGGGAACGATCGAATTTTTTCATCATCTAAGGCAAACTCTAGCAATGAGCCTGCGGCTATGACCTCGAGGCCAGGCCGTTGTTCTTTGAACGCACGAAGCGCTAAAATAGCCTCCGGTGACTCCTGAATCTCATCGATGAATAGCAATGACTGGCCGTCAATAAGCCGCGTCTTGAGTAATGCCTCTAACTCGCGACTCATCGTAATCGCGTTTAAAGAGGAGAAGCACGCCTTCATGGATGGTGCTAATTCGAGATTGATCTCAGCCAGATGAGGGAATGAGATCATCCCATATTGCCGGATGCTGTGGCTTTTGCCGGTTTGACGGGCACCACGAACGATTAACGGCGTCTGTTTGGACCGTTTGCTGCGGCTAGTTAAAAAATCCTGGAATTGTCGGTACATAAGCGTCGCTCTGATTCTTACCGTATAAATAAGCCATACAAGGCTATTATAGCCGTCTTTTTTAACCATGTCATGGTCGATATACCGATCTGACCGGTTCCCGAGGCTAGATGCCGAACAGATTCCCGAACAGATTCCCAGCGGGTCGTCGTCCTAGATCCGGCCTCAACGACGACGCATAGCCCGCATATCAGGTGCCCCGTGCACGGCACTTGTATCGACATTCATCATTTGCAATAGACCTGCGAATAAGTCCTTTTCTTCAGTCTTCCGCCCTGTATCGGGACGCCCGGAAGCGGGATCGAAACCGTAAGTTAGTGCCGACTTAGCATCGATGCCGCCAAGAACTTTATTGCCGTTGGCTAGCGGGGACATAACTAAAACACCATTGTTTAGATGGTGACCCGAGGCAAAAACATCGGCTCCGCCTGGTCTGATTTTACTGCGGCCAAAATCGGTCGCAAAGTAAACAACTGAACGGTCCCAGTAACTCCCGCCACGAGGATATTCTTTTGCCTTCAAAAACCCGATCATACGATCCGTTATCGACAGCATCCGACTCCACATAAGCGCCTGGACACCGCGGTGGCTGGCGTGCGAGAAGTCAAAGCCTATGGGCGGGTTTCGCGTCTCCGAAAGGCCACCTTTACTAACTACCGTGAAAGATGGACCAAGGGTCACGGTGCAGGTCGTACCTTGCGTTATGGCCATACATGCGAGGATCGCCTGGGCCTCGTAGGGATCCCACGTGTAATCCGGGAAAATCCGCATCAGCTCCACGGCATTGCTGTTGCTCGGTGAGATATCCAGGCCTGCCGCCAGTTTGCCGCGTTCAAAGAGATCGCGCGTATCACTACGCGCACGTACCCAGTCACGCATGACGGGCGACTCTTTAAAGGTCCGGTAAAATGCCGAGGGCGCATCGAGCATTTGATCGCGGATCTCACGTGCGACGGCCATCACCTCTTCTGAAGGAGCCTCATCAATGCCATAGGCACTAGAAAGTCCCTTAGACCAAGTTGCTGGCTCGTTGACCAATGTGCCCTTAGCGTAGCCGGGCAAACTGCCGTCGATACCGTGTTCGACGTATCCACCTTGTCCTAGAAGCAAATTAGCTAAAGGCAAGCCTTTGCCGTAAGTAGCAGCGATCACCTCTTGCAGGGTGCGCCCAGACCAGGCCTCATTGCCGGTGATGGCTCGTTTTTGCGCTGTGGTATGGGTCACCGAGGTGCTCTCAGTGGTCACTACCATCATGTCTTGTTTATGTTTGCGTAAAAATGCCTCTTGAGCACCCTGAACTTTGAGATTACCGAGTACCGCAATAGTTCCTTGATAGTTCACGGCCCGCAGTGGTGAGTCGGGTAAACTGATGAGCTGAGACGTCTCGTAGCAGTTGAGTGCATTGGCATCACCACCTGCCGCGCGCACCTCGTTACTTGAGAGCGCCATAAATGAGTCAATAATGGAGGCACCACCCGATCCGTGCATCACGATCAGAAATCGCCGATCGTCACTTGATGTCTCCGCGGCAAGGAGCCGACGTGGCGACCAGAGTAGGGGGCCCATAGCAAGCAAGAGTCCTTGAGTCACAACATCGCGGCGGTTGAGACCCTGCTGCTTACGACTTGCTGCACTTCTTTTATGGCGACTCATAATTACCCCCGTCCTAATAAAGGACTGACTCCAGCTGCGTGGCAACCATCCAGCACGCGGACTTTGCCCAAGTTTTGCCGACCTCGTTGCCAGACACCATCGACCCCACAGAATCTAGAAGCTTTTCATGCCCGGCGTAATCGCCATCAGTAGGATCACGCTGTAGAAAATTACGGTACAGACGCTGAACAGCGTTTTTATGGGCCTCGGTAAAATTGGTGCCACCCGATGGGATACCGGCAAAAATTAGCGGGCTACTACCACCAAAATCCAAATCGACGCGCCGCGCGCAGGCCTGCAGAGCTACGCGTTCGATAGCAATCGGGCTCGTTGGCACCGGTTTTTCGGCTCGCTCGTACAGCATGAGATTGGCGTCGACGCCACCGAGGACGATGTTGTAATGCGTCAGACAGTCTTTTCCCGATTCGATGCACAACTGATTCGGAGGCAACTGCAAGGCACGCGCATAGTCATTGCGTAGGAGGTAGATTTTTTTAAACCGCACGTTGGCACGGTGGGAGAGTCCCGGCTCACCATCATCGCCCGACCGTATATCGGCCGACTTCGGTTTTCGAGGAGCGCTCGGCCCGCCGCGACCTTTCTTCTTAAACCATGAGCAGCCGTCCATAAAAACGAGCATGCCGATGATTACAAGTGCTTTTGCCTTATGGTGCGCCATAAGCATCCCTCGTCACTAAATCGAGTAATAAGTTGCGCACACGGTAATTATGCTTGGTCTTTAGGTTCTCGACTAGCGACTCAAATTCGTCTTCTGTTTCAGCATTTGGTTCTTCGCCAATCAAATAGCGCCAATAATCAAGGACGATTTGGCGGGCGTATTCTTTTGAGTTTGCAGCCACACGCCCCCACTCCGGTAGGGAGTTAACAGCTTGGCCTAGTATGAAACCGGACGAGGGTGTTGCCGCCAGATTGGGCTCAGTTGTTGCATTCATTTTGGCGAGAATCCGCATGCGGTTCTCGTTGTACTCACCAAGCAGCAATAAGTCGCCACCGACCAGAGAACTGCCGCTCTGCACGATCCCAGCTAGAAACGGAGGGAGCATGACGCTACCGCCAACGGCACCACCAACAAAACCGCCGGCTGTGTTGATGTCGCGACCAAGAATTTGAAACGTCAGCCCATTGTATTTGGTAAATGGGTAGGTGAGAGCATCCAGCGAACGGTGACAGGCGGCACAGGCAGGGCGCGTGACGTCTTTGTTGTCATAGTCGACTAGGCGAAAGTTACTACCTGGTTCGACTAGACCTTGGTTTTTGCTGATATCAAGACCGAGGTAAACACGGTAAAAATGAGCTGCAGTAGACCTCGGGATCGAGGCAAACATGGTGAGCCCATTTTGCGCCCAGGATGTGCTGAGTACACCAGCTCGTTTGTCCTTCGGCACAAACTGCTGCATATTGTTGTAAAAACTGCCTGTCACCGCGAGGACACCAGGCTTCTTACCATTGAGCGCAACGTTCTCGGTGGGTGTGTAGGCGGTAGTGCCTCCATCACGGCGGGTGACATAGTAGTTTGCGGTTAGTACACCACGCGCGTCCGCATCATCGATGTGGTGATAGATATAAAGGTTATAGTCGTCATAGTAGTCAGCCAGTGGAATCTCGCCGCCATCGTCACCTGCCTTGACCACGGTTAAGGGACGTACCTTGACGCCAGCCATATCCCAAAGTATGCCGCCCTTGCCGCGCCAGAAGTTTGACTTCATGCAGGAGTCAACGGTTGCGGCAATGCGCTGCTCTTTCTCGGTTAGAGGTAGTTCTTTAAATTCTTGGTATGCCTCGAAGGTCGGTGAGTTGCCGCAGAAATCTGCATTCACCTTCTTAAAGGCGTAGTCAGGATCGTAACCACATAGATTGTAGCCACTCCCTGCACCCCGAGCATCACAGTTACGCTCGTCTTTGGCTCGCGTATTTTGCCCTTGGTCGGCCACACCGGGTTCGGTCCCAGAGGCAAATTCTTCCAGATTGACGATGCCGTCGCCGTCACAGTCCTGATTCATGACTGCTTTAGCGGCAGCTTCTATAGTCCGGGAGCGAGCAAGCGCATCTTTAAGACAACGCCCGTAAGGATTTAGAGACGGGGCTCCGGTATGACACGTCGTACACGAGGCCTGACCGGTGCCACACCCAGGAGCATCAGGTGCAGCCGCACAGAGGCTGCGTGCATTGGCAGCGTTGCCAAACGCCGGCTGACTGCCACCAAGCCACAGGCTGAGGCATGAGATAGCAACAATAGCTCCCCTGAGAGCCAATGCCCACCGAACTGCCATGATGTTTAATCCTCTAAAGTGGTAGGAATCTCCCTACCAACGAGGCGGCTTATCGGCATTATGGTCACTAAACTTTAGAAATAATTTGTATTCTAACCGGAAATCAGAGACTTACCGCACTCACAACTCAACTTGCAGACCAATCTCGACTACCTGAGTCGGCGGAATCTGGAAATAGGTAGTGGCGCGTTGGGCATTCTGCGACATGAAGGAGAAGAGACGTTCACGCCAGATCGCCATCCCGGGACGCGACGTTGCTAGGACGGTCTCTCTGCCGAGGAAGTAAGCCACCTCGGACGCATCAAATTTTATATTTTCAGCGTCACAGCGCAGGAGCACTGCCGGTACATTCGGAGTGTCCATGAAACCGTAGTAAACCACCATCGTGAACAGTCCAGGGCAAACCATCCGGACTTTATACCGCTCCTCGCGTGAAACGTAGGGAACTTCCCGCGTCTGGACGGTCATGAGTACGACCTGATCGTGCAACACTTTATTGTGCCTGAGATTATGAAGAAGTGCCGGCGGCACACCGTCCAAAGCACTGGTCATGAAAATAGCCATGCCTGGGACGCGCGCGGGAGGATCGCGCCTGATATTTGCGATGAACGTATCAAGAGGCATCGCCCGCGAACGTAAACGGTCAGCGAGAATGGTCCGGCCACGACGCCACGTCGTCATCAAGACAATGATGGCTAAGCCCACCCCCAGAGCGAACCAACCGCCGTGGGGAATCTTCAGCATCGAGGCGCCCCAGAAAGCCAATGTGATAGCAAACACTGGTGCGACCACAACCACTCGTAGCCATGTGGACCAGTGCCACTGATTCTTGGCGACGAAATAAACTAGAATAGTCGTCAGCACCATCGTCGTGGTCACAGCCACACCATAGGCTGCGGCGATCGCACTCGACGATTTAAACAGCACGACTAGAAAGATCGTCATTGTCAACAAGGCCCAGTTGACGAATGGCACGTAAATCTGACCGATCTCCTCCTTCGAGGTGTGATTGATCGTCATGCGGGGTAGGTAGCCAAGCGCAACAGCTTGACGCGTCAGCGAGTAGGCACCAGAGATCAACGCCTGCGAGGCAATAGCCGCTGCAAATGTTGCCAGCACCACGAGAGGATAGAGAGCCCAACTCGGAGCGAGGAGAAAAAATGGGTTTTCGGCCGCTCCAGGATTCTCAAGTAGTAGCGCGCCTTGTCCGAAATAGTTGAGAAGCAATGCTGGCAGAACAACACCAAACCATGCCATCCGAATTGGCTTAGGACCAAAGTGTCCCATATCGGCATAGAGCGCTTCACCACCCGTCACGACGAGAAAAACTACGCCTAGTGAGACAAATGCGAGCCACGGATTGGCCTTAAAGAACACGACGGCGTGCACTGGATTCGCAGCAGCCAGCACACCGGGATGGCGCAAAATGCCGCCCACTCCCAGGCCCGCCATCACAAAGAACCACACGAGGAGCAATGGACCAAAAATGGCACCAATCGTCGCCGTGCCGCGGCGCTGCTGCCAAAAAATGAGGAACAGTACAACGATGGAAAGTGGTACCACGTAAGGTTCAAACACCGGTGTCACCACCGTCAAACCCTCGATGGCACTGAGTACTGAAATGGCTGGTGTGATAATGCCGTCACCATAAAGTAACGCTGCCCCGGCGAGTCCCATCAGGACGATCCACCGGCCGCGTCCACGGCTGGTCAGTTGAGCTCCTGGGTCCACCAGCGACATCAGTGCCAGAATCCCGCCCTCGCCCCTGTTATCGCAGCGCATGACAAAGGTGATGTACCAAAGAGAAATCATGATGATCAGAGACCAGAATATCAGTGATAAGATCCCGAGCACGTTGCCATGAATTACTGGCAATGCGTGGGGCCCATGAAACGCCTCACGCAGAGCGTAAAGCGGACTGGTACCGATATCGCCAAAGACCACACCCAAAGCTGCCAGAGCGAGAGTGTAAAGATACCCTTTCGAGTTCGACGCCGGAGATTGGCTCATTTGGCTCATTTGGTAGCGTTACCTGTCTTTGACTGCGTTAGGAGACACCAAGCAAGGTCTTCGGTTATGCTGACATTAACTACCAATGTCAACCTCCGACTACACGGCCTTAAGAATCGAAAATCACTAAAAAAACCATTAGGCTGCAGGCTCTGGGAAACGTCTGGCGATGGTCTCACGGCGGTACCCGAAGATGCGCGCAACATCGTGATCGACCATCCAGCCTCCGGTCAAAGCACCCAAAATACCAACCGGTGGTTTGTAGCGCACAAAATCCACCATCAAGGTCCCCCCGCCAAGCTCGCTAAACTGGTGGGTGTGATGCCACACTGCGAACGGTCCACGTAGCTGCTGATCGACAAAGCCACGCGGAGGATCCCACCCGATAATCTCAGTCGTCCACTTGAACGATATGCCATGGAGGCGCAATTTGTAGTAAATGAGCGTCTTATTCTCAATCTCCGACGTCGATTTACCCACGACGTTGAAGCTGAGCCAAGGCGGCGTTAACTCTTCAAGATTTCGCTCATCAGAAAAATACTTAGCCACCTCAGTTAAAGGCGCGGGCAACCACTGCGCGGATCTCAACCAGTCGGTGTCACGCAACGCATCCGTGCCGAGTAGATCATCAACCGCGGAGGCAACTGTCGGAAACTTGAATTGGTGGCCAAGCTCCAGCGCCTTAACAGGGATAACTTTGGTGCTTGCCAGTACCATCTGTGCCGCCTCGCCAAGAGCCACCTTCATGACAGCAGAGGGCGCCTTCAGTACGGGCCCACTGGCCCGACCCGTTAGCTGCCTATGTAGCTCAACAAAGCGACACGGGTTCGGTGCTGTCGCGTTAATGGGTCCCTCGGCTTTGTCGTTACTGAGCGCCGTCAGAATCAACCCGACCATGTCATCCAAGTGAATCCAGCTGAACCACTGGTCGCCAGAACCGGGTGCCGCCCCTAATCCTAAACGGTAGAGTTTTGCCAATTTGGGTAAGGCACCGCCACCGTGAGCCAAGACAACGCCAATCCGCAACAGCGCGACACGCACACCGAGCGGTTTAAGCGGATCCGTCGCTGCCTCCCACTGGGCACAGAGCTGGCCCGTAAACTGAGTACTCGCCGCACTAGATTCCGTCAGGCTCTCGTCGCCTGCGTCGGGATAATACCCGATCGCCGATGCCTGCACGACGACCCGCGGCTTGCGACGCGCCCGCGTCACGGCTTGGACCATTGCTTCGGTAGGACCTAGTCTTGAGGCCATGAGCCGGGCCTTTTTTGCATCTGTCCAGCGACCCTCGGCTATGCTCTCACCGGCTAAATTAACGACTGCATCGATACCGTCAATAGCACAATCCGGTAATTCTTTGCAGTCAGGGCCCCACTGGAACACTGTACACGGAAACGATAACTGTTCTCTCCTGATGCCTCTGCTAACAATAGACACCTGATCACCACGCTTAACTAAAGCCTGGCCTAGGGCCTGCCCGATAAGTCCAGTAGCTCCGAGTATGAGTACATGTGCCATAGGTCTAGGTCCTTAATATAGAGGCAGCCACCAACGATGGTAGCTCATTTTCACTCTGCGCGCAGCGCCTCAATCACCTGGAGACGCTCCGCACGCCGCGCCGGAAATAAACCAGAAAACATACCGACAGCAACAATACTGCCAACGGCCGTAAGGATGGCGACAGGTTCAAATACCCACTCAAATTTCAGCTTGGGAACAAACTTGGTCGCTGCAAAAATCATGAGCTCAGTCGCCGCGAATCCGGCACCAATTCCTATCATCCCAGCCACGGAGCACAGTACTAAAGACTCCATGAGCACCTGCATGCGTATACTGCGATTGGTCGCACCGAGTGCCTTGTGGAGACCAATCTCCTTGATGCGCTCGGTCACCGACACCAGCATCATGTTATGTATGCCGATGCCCCCAACCAACAGGGATAAAAAAGCAATCGCTGTCAATAATGCTGCGAAAATGGTCAGAAACCGTTTAGTCTGAGCGACCAGAGTGCCCTCGGTATCTACCATGAATCGGCCCGATTTACCGTAGCGCAGCCCGAAATAAGACTTAATCTTCCGCGCGACTAACTCAACGTCCGATTCTGATCGTACCTGTACAGCAAACTGATACATCCGGCTCGACATGTAACTGCCAACGGCCTGATACACCGTGTAAGGCATGCTGATTTGCGTGTTCGGCCGATGCCATTCCTGGTTTGATTTTTGTGGTTTAGCCACACCTATGATCCGGCACGGTACCGATCTATCCGCATCTACTGTTACAGTGATCATTTGCCCGAGCGATGACTGACCGGGAAATAACTGCGTGGCAAGCTCGCTACCTAGGACGCAAACGAGAGCACGTTGCTCCACATGATAAGGGGAGAGCCAGCGCCCCTCGGCCATTTGGATGTTGGTAATGGCTGCATACTCGTGGTTGACGCCGCGTAGCCGGACGTTTTCGGAGACCGAGCGCCCGCCAGCGGTAGCCGTATTTTGCCATGACGATAGTACCGGTGACAGGTATCTGATCTCGGGAAATACGCGCCGCACAGCTGATAAATCGCTGTCGACTGTGAATCCACCAAACTCACGTCTGGTCTCGTCGCTCGCCCGTCGCTCCCAGTTGGGATAGCCACGCACGACGAGTTTATTGACTCCGAGCGCCTCAAATCCTTCCATGATCCTGGCTTTGGTGAACTCACCTAGGGAAATCATCGCCTGAACCGCAGCAATCCCAATAATGATACCTAACATCGTAAGCACTGATTTGGTCCGACTGCGGAGCAGATTTTTTAGGGCGCTGGGTAGGGTTTTGCCCGCTAGCCTCGCGACGTTATCGCTCCAAGCACCAGGTAGCTTAAGGTTCTCGCTTGTAGTCAGCTCACCGCTAAGACGCTGCAATCCACCCTCGCTGACGACACCATCACGCACATGCAACACTCTCGCGGCGGAGCGCGCTACTTCGTGGTCATGTGTGATCATGACAATGGTGCGTCCCTGAGCATGTATTTCACGGAAGATCTGCATGATCTCGGCCGCACTGCGACTGTCTAAATTACCTGTGGGCTCATCGGCAAGTATCAGAGACGCGTCCGTCAACAGGGCTCGCGCGATCGCAACACGCTGCTGCTGGCCACCGGAGAGTTGGCTTGGGTGGTGGAACAATCGGTCACCCAGTCCGAGCCGCTCTGCCAGACTTATAGCTTTAGCTCGTAAATCGCCACCCTCAGGTGGCAGTTCTTGGGGGTAACGAGCAGGCAGCAGGATGTTGTCCAGCACTGTGGCTCGTGGCAGCAGATGAAATTGCTGAAACACGAAACCAACCTTGCGATTGCGGAGGTAGGCAGCCTCTGGGCCGTCGATACCGGTGATATCGGCTCCATCAAAATAGACGCGACCGCCTGTAGGCTTGAGCAAGCAGCCTAGAATGTAGAATAGCGTCGACTTACCCGACCCCGAGGGCCCTTGAATCGCAACAAATTCGCCATGATTGATCGTAAAATTGACGCGTCGCAGAATCTCAATCGAGCGGCCTTCAAGCATATAGGCGAAATCAAGCTCTACCACCTTAATGAGCGGCGGTTCCATCTGGTCGCGGCTCACAGCTCACCGCCCATAGTGAGAAAATCGACCATTTTGATTTTGTCACCTAAGCTCACCCCACTCTTGATCTCAAAAGACTCATCGTTACTGATGCCAACTTGAATAGGTCTGCGTTCACCTGTAGCCAGAGTTACAAAGTATCCTTGGGGCCCACGCTGCACGAATTCATGTGGCAGCATGAGCGCGCCCTTGACCTCATTGACGATGATATCGATCACGACTGACATCCCAGGGCGTATTTTATCGTCATATTCTGCAATCGTAATATTCAGGGGAAATTCGACGCGCGCTCTATCTCCGCCAGTCTGTTCTTTAGCTGCGAGCGCTATCTCGCCAATGGTGCCGTTATAGGTCCGATCGGGGACCGCTACGGCGCGGATCAACACGGGCAAACCGACTTTCAGCTTGCTGATCTCCACCTCTGGTACATTAGAGGTGACGGTTAACTTGCTCACGTCGTCAATCCGGACCAGCGCCCCATCTACTGTCATGCCACTCCCGCCGCCAGTGACGTATTCCCCCTCACGCTTCCATACTTGTGCGACCACACCTGTGAGTGGTGAGCGTAGCGGAAACACTTCCTCTTGCCCGCCACCTATGGCTTGCGCCACGCTAACGATCGGAGCACCCGCAACAATACGGTCTCCAACTTTGACAAAAAGACGCTGAACGTAGCCATTATAGGGAGCAGCTATGTTGGCATATCTTTTCGGCATCACTGTGCCCGAAATGGTCACCTTGACGATCATATCGCCCTGGGCCACAGTGCCGATAGGTAACTGACGCTCTCGGCCGCTCGCCGGTAAACGCCATACGCCAATTGCTACCAGCGCCAGACATATAGTACCAAGGGCCAGCTTAAGCAGTCGCTGCGGTTTCATAAATTGTTGCCTCATAGTAGCGGTACTGCGCTATTGCGGTCAGCAAATTGATATAATTCGTATAATAACTCACGCGGGCTGACAGGAGGTCACTAAGACCCGTTACCAGATCAAGATAGGCCACTTTGCCCTGTCGGTAATCTTCCTCAAGCGTGGCGAAGTTAACCTGCTCAAGGCGCATCAGCTCCCGGTTGAGCTGCAAGTTGTTTTTTAGGTTGCGAAGCGTCTCCATCAATTTCGCAATACCCGTTGCACGCACGTACAATTTATCGCGGTTATCCCGATTTTGGATGGTGAGCTGACTTGCGCTCAGATCGATATCGCGTCGCCGACTCCCAGCATCCCAGATATTGTAGTTAACGCCTAGGAGCACGTTCCAGTTCCACTGATTAGCTTTGGCCTCAGCCGGAGCAAAAGCCAAGTAGGAGGGCACCTGGTAGTTAAGCGTAGAGCTTACTGTCACCACCGGGAGGTTACGTCGTCGCGCGAGATCGATATTAACCGTGGCTACCTCGGCCTCTAGCGCTGCGATTTTAGCCAAATAACTCGCCTCCACGGTCGGAACTTTGATCGGCAGACCTGGCTCTTCGCGCTGTAAATCCTCTGCGGTTAACGTGACAAAAGTGACATCGCTAGTACCGGGAGGCACACCCATCACACGTCGCAGTTCGATGGTGGCATTAGCCTTGGCCACCTGGGCATTACCAACCTCGATCGCTGCTCTTTGGGCCTGGCTCTTGAGACGAAAATACTCCCGCTTCGTTTTAAGTCCTTGCTTATAAAGAGACTCAAGTTTACTTAGCTGCTTAGCCGTAAGTTGAGCCTGTTGCTGATTGGTGTTGAGTAAGATATCAGCTTGAGACAACGCATAGTATGCACGCGACACTTCTAGAAGAGTCGTGTCTCTAGTCTCCAGGAAGTTCAATCTGGCAATCTCCAGGTTGGCTTCACTGATATCATGCTGCATCAAACTTTGGCCATTATCGTAAACAGTCTCGGTGAGACTGAGGCCTAGCTGGCTAAACCACGGCGAACTGCTGCGCGCCAAGGGCTGAAGTGTCCCGCCGCCTGTATTGCCGCCCCCACCGCCAGTTCCGGCACCGACCACGGTAAACTGCTGCACACCACTACGCATAAGACCCTGGGTCGTCGTGAGATCGAGCGAGGGTAGATAACGAGCCCTAGCTCGATCGACTTGAGCCTCACGCACCTCAATGGTGCTGCGGGCCTGCTGCATGGAGGGGGCGTTCTCCAAAGCGTAACGCAGTGCCTCTGCAAGATTCATGGGCGCAGCCGCTGCCGGTTTGGTGCACAGGATTATCGCATATAAAGCCGCGATCCCAGTCTGGAAGATAAACTGACGCACAGCCACCCCTCTCATCTAAACTAGGGGGCTTCCGGACAGCCCCACCATGGCATTTAACCGCAGGAGGAGGCTCGTCGGCAAAGGTATTCTGAGCAAATCGCGGTTCACTGACTGCCATCGGTCTTAGTTAGCAGACCAGCCATGAGCGCACGCTCGCTTTTTAGGGTATTTAAGTAGGGCTCGTAGTAATACTTTAGCCGATGCTCGAAACCTACTGTGAGCTCCCGCTCCCTGAGTGCCTTGGGCAAGTCCAGGAGCACATCGCGGAGCGATTTCTTATAGGTTTGCGGAATGTTGGGGCCGAGTGGTAGTTGCTTAATCTTCTCCTCAACCGACAACTTACTCGTCTCAGCCTTCTCCATAAAGGTCCGAATCTTACCGTAATCGGCGATACGCGCCTCGATGCGCGCAATCAGCTCGTCCATGATGGCAATCTGACGTAAGAGCAGCTTGCCCGGAGTCAATAATTCCAGCATCGCTGCATGCTCTTCAGCCGTCAACGCTGAGGCCTGCTTCAGAAAGAATCCCCGGTACGTCGAGGTGTAGTAATTGATGAAGATCACCTCTTCCATAGGCTTACGCTGCCCATGATTCAATAACTCAGACAACAGATATTTAAAACATTTGACGTCGGCGCTGTAGTAAGTTTGCGCTCCATCTTTAGTGATGGTCACCAGGCCCTGCGATTCCAATTGCTCGAGAATCCGCATAATTTGGACTGACTGAATAACAACCTGCTCGTTGGCCGTACCCATAAGTAGGAATCCAGCGTAGAGGTCGACAAAAAAGCGGATTTCCGACATCCGCGTCCGCTTAGCCATGCTGGTCGCGCTGATCAAAGCACAGTGAATGATTGTCTGGAAAATCTTCGAAACTGACACCTTGCGCTGCATTTTTGACGGCATAAATCACCATGAAAAATCGAGATTACTCATCACTACTCTGATCCGCACTTTTTCTCTTTCTGTTACCATCTTTATTTTCGGTCCGAAATCTATTGATATCAACCTCGAGTATTTTAACCACCTCGTCGACAGAATGGGCTAATTTTAGCATCGAGAAATCACGTTCCGACATGAGTTTATTGGCCAAGGGGAATTTCCTCAGCCACTCCATCAACTGCTGCCACGATTCGTCATCGGCAAGTAGCACCAGCGGCCGGGGCTTAATGTGATTCACTTGCATGAGTTGCCAGGTATAAAACAGCTCGAGCAATGTGCCAATTCCACCGGGGACCATGATCACAGCGTGCGAAAGCCGCATAAATTCATCCAAGCGACTTGAGAAACGGCGGTGCTGGCTCTTCACATCGAGATGGGAGTTCGCATCCGACTCAAACGGCAGCTCAATCGGCAGCCCTATGGACCATGCGCCTTTACTTCCAGCCTTGGCCCCCTTATTGGCAGCCTCCATCAGTCCGGGGCCACCACCAGTCACGATATCAACGCCCAGACGAGATAGACCCTCCGCCAACTTCTCTACTTGCTGGTATATGGCGCTATCCGAGCTGATGCGGGCCGAACCAAAAATACAGACACGGTAGAACTCCGTCTCCATCTCTGTTAGCAGGCCATCGATATCAGCCACAATATCATATAACTGCCTAATCTTACTTGTTAAAACTTTTCTTACGCGCTTTTGCTTGAGGACCATAGTGAGCTCACTTCGGGCTATGCCACAAAAACTCATAACTATTTATAATATTTCAAATTTTATAAACATATGCAACTTTATGACGCTGCCTACTACAACCACGCTAAATCAACAGCCTCACATCAGAGCTAAACTTGAGTCAAAGCATGCCGATGACCTGAGAGCAGGGTGCCGTTGCCACCGAGTATGGGTTATTACATGCGTCGTCTCTTCCCACCAATGATAGCAGGTTTGGCAGCAATGTCTGCCAGCTCTGGGGAATTAGTCAAAAAAGAGGATACCGAGCTCGGATTCGCTATCGTCGGCGCTATCGTACAAAAAAACAGTGAGAGTAATGTGGCACTCATTAAAGAGGATTCCGGAGCGGTTAAAGCCGTTAAACGGGATTTCATCATACTAGATAAATACAAAGTTTTGTCCGTTTATCAAAACTCCATCCACGCCATAGACCGAGAGGGAAAAACCTATCTCATTTACCACGGCAAATTTATGGACGATGGCACCAAAACAGCGAGCCAGGGTGCTCGCACGCAAACGCAGGACCGCTACCGCGAAGAGGGATTCGAAAGGCGGGGCGGTACGATTAGCGTCAGCGCATCTTACCGCGACAAGCTCGTCAAGGAAGATCTGGCCAAAATCCTGATGCAAGCGACAGCTGAGCCTTTCATGGAGAACGGGCTCATCGCAGGCTTCAAAATGTCGCAAATTGACGAGGGCAGTATTTACGCCAAGGCGGGACTCCAGGACGGAGACGTAGTCACGAATATTAACGGTACCGAGCTCAATAATGTTTCCGCCTCGATCAGCCTACTGAAATCACTCAAAGGCACGGAACACATTGATATCGAGCTGCGTCGCAACGGCCAGTCGCAAAAAGTCACAATTGATGTCAAATGACTTTCCCGAAAGCATGGCGCCAGTCATAACTCGGATGGCATAGCGATCAATGACCCGTCAGTGGCGCCACCGGATACGGCGTTCAGCATCGAATAGGTGGGAGGTATTTTACTGTCGGTGTACTTGATCGTACCTACCCACCCACTCATATCGAGAGTCACAGATCCGCTACTGTACCAAACATGATCCTTTGACGATGAGTTAGCAGTGACGCCCTTATAACTAATTTTTGTCCACTTATACTTACGCACGGGCAGACTGCGCGCAGTGTCCAGTGAGGTAGTGGTGATAGTCTCATTTTTAATTATTTTTAGACAATCATCACCCAGAGTTTTTATGTCGCCGGTCTCAAGCACTGTACATCCACCCAAGTTTTTATTGCCTGCATGGGTCATCGCACGTTGGGTCTTTTTTATTACCACGCCATCGACTTCGTATTCGACCACCGAATCGGTGATCGTCTGTGTCATTTCCGTTATCTTCGGACATTTTACGTCGCTTTTGGCGCCGCTAGCCCACTTGAATCCGTTCATAGCTGAAACATCAGCACCCTCGCAGACTGCATAATAATAGTGTCGGTTTTTTCCCTGGACACTCTTTAACACATAGTCCGGGCTCGTCAGCACGATCCTCAGACACTCAGAGACATCGCTCTCTAGTTTAATGACCACGGATTTTTTATTGGCTACCGCAGCCGAATCCTTGAATTTATCTTCGATGCACTTGATGAAGTCACTCTTGGTCTCGGGTTCGGGCTGCACGTTATAAAATTCACTGCTGGTATTCAATTCATAGAGCAGTTGGGCCTGCGTATAGGGCTCAAGTACGAACCCAGGCGCTACTGCAAGATCGATGGCATCGATTAAGATGCCATCGTTCGGTAGCGGCATAGTCGATGAGTCTGATATCTCAGCAGCCTTTGAGCCGCCTTTTTTTGTGACCTTCTCCACCACGCCGCAGGCTGAAAATCCTATCGACAGCATGCCTATCATGAGCCGCAGCATAAGTGGCGCAACATGTACGGGACTAACATCCATAGGAGGTTCCTTCTGTTTGGGAACACGTGACACTCTATTATAGCCGCCTCATAGTAGAGCTACCAGGAAGCGACCACGTAAAAATGCGACATAATACAAACTCGCAAGTCAAAACCGAGTCCCACGTCGGACAAAACCAAATGCCGCAACACCCCAACTTCATTGATATATGGGCCATAGTTCTAAAGTTTTTTTAGACCCAAGCCGAATCCACAATGAGTTAGGTGTCGGTGTGGCAGCTAAAGATAGGAACTTTAGAGATGAATCCAGGAATCCTTAACATATTTACATTCCTAAATTGCCGTAATTACCTTGCCTACCTCACTGCCGCGATCGGATTATCGACAATCATCAGCTGTAGCAGCGAGCCGTCTACGAAATCCAACCGCTATGGCAACGCGACTAGCACGCGCGATGGATCTACCACGCCGCGGGATCTTGACGCACAGCAAGTACAGAAATGTCCAGACGACATCTGCCAAGTTCCAATCGATAACCGCCCTATCACGGGTCCTGTTGCAGAGGAACCGGCCTCCTGGTGTACTTCAGCTGCTGCCACGCGCACTGCTGGCCAAGATCTGGCGGAGCATTTGGCGACGATTTGCAAAGATGGATCGCCAACGCAGTTGATGCTCAATACTCTAGTCCCGAATGCTTACAAGGGATCGGGAGAGCCTCAACTTTTTGCGATCAAGCCCATCGAAAACACAAACAAAACAGTAAGTGCCTTTTTTGCCGTTGCGGTAAAAATGCCAGTTACTGCCGCTGAACACTTTCAGCGGATTGCTCCAGCAGACGGAGATGTCGCAACAGAAAAAGGAAAAATCCAGTCACAAGGAGGCACTCCTGGTGCTGACGTCAAAGTAGTGCCTGTATCCAGCAAGGACGATAAAGACTGGGTACGTGGCTGGACCGTTGACTCCAACTCATCGCTAAAGACCGCAGGCTTTCCATCCGTTACCGTCAAGCTTCGCTACAACTATCAAATCGATCATTTTAAATTTGATGATGCTGGCTACTTATACACATCTCAACTAAAGAGCTCGCTTGAGACAGTCAAAGGCTATCAAACGCTAAATGCTGTGTTTGATATCGACGGTACCGGCTATCAGCTGGTGATCGCGAAAATTACTGCAGACGATAAAGGCCAAGCCGCCAAAGTACGTGATGCGGTCAAATCTTTGGCATCAAACCTCGTCAAGTACTTGTATCAACAAAGCACCAAGTGATCGCTAGACAGACCAGATAGACTTTGTAATCATGGTAGGCATTGCAATCGCAACCATAGCCAGATTGGATGCCAGGTATGCGGTGTTATTTAACCAGTATGCTGATGCTGTTTCCTCTATCGGCATGCGTCTCCTATTCCACTATGCAGTCCGCAGAGACTTTAAGCCCAGGGCAAACGTCGGCCTATATGGCGATCTCCGGTCAGTCACTCGTTGCGACCAAAGACACGCCCATCGCCGAGACCAGCAGCGTCGGTGCTAATGGCATCATATTTTACGAATTCGGTGGCAGACTCGGTGTCACTGAAGATGCCGACATCGGAGCCAAAATTATTCTCGAACCTGGTCCTCCCTCATACACGGCAGATGCCAAGTTTCAAATCCTAAAATCGAGCACCTTTGCACTTAGCTCAGGTATCGGTATCAGTTATTTGGGTTTATCCGTGCCGCTAGAGGACCAAAACACTAATCTAGCACTAATCGACCTCAACATTCCCGTATATATGACCTACCACGCTTTTAAGAATATGGACCTAGGATTCACGCCGCGGAGTATCTTTCGCACCACTGCCGACGGTGGAACCTACAGTATGTTTGGAGGGTCCCTCGGGGCCTATTTCGGTGGTAAAACTAGACTGGCTATTGAAGCCAGTGCCTTTCAGCATCTCCAGACCAAAGTGATCGTCAGACAAGCCACCATGGGACTCATAGTCAGCTACCCGCAGGGAAAGCAAACCAACAAAAGGGAGAAGCGTTCGTGATTCGTATTGCTCTTGTATGTCTCTACGCCATGAGTTTTTTTCCCACATTTGTGGCGGCATCTCCCACTAATACGGAAGTATCAACCTCTAACCAAGCAAAGCCCCAGGGCGAACCAGATCAGCGAACCTATACCTACACGCTTGTTGGCATGGAGCGACGCGAGTATCTGCTAGGCGGCCTGACGTCGACAGTCCTGGGATTCGGCACTGGCCACGTCGTTCAAGGCCGTTATTGGAAAGATGGCTGGATATTTACTGCAGGCGAGGTCGTGTCTTTTGGCGCTGTATTAGCAAGTCTCGCCCCCTGTCGCGACGACTTATTCAAAGTTGAGAGGATCGACATTGCACAGCGTCTTGCCAAGTGCAATAAACCTGGACTGATCCTCGGTCAGCTTTCTTTCATCAGCTTCCGCGTTTGGGAAACGGTGGATGCCTGGGTTACCCCGAATCCTGAGCTTAAAGAACATTTATTTGGCAGGCGCCCCGTCCGCAGTACCATCGATATTGGCTACGTGCCGCCATCTGATAGGGGCTCGGGTTCTCTGAGTTTCGCCTATCGTTTTTGACGAATATGGTTCATACGGGGTCAATTAAAGATGCGCACCATAATCATGGTCAGTCTATTTTTTTGCCTCGCACAATTGAGTTACGCGGCTCAGACAGAGTCCCCGACCCTAAATAAAATCAGGGAAACAGGAACGATAACCCTAGGTGTGCGTGACTCCTCGGGTGCACTCTCTTTTACTCAAGGGTACGGTCAGTACGATGGATATCATGTAGAGATCTGCCGTCACATTGCCTCGGATATCCAAGTTAAGCTAGGACTGCGCAAACTAACGACCAAATATATCGCCGTATCCTCACAGAACCGGATTTCCCTCGTACAAAACGGCACTATAGACCTTGAGTGCGGCTCCACTACAAATACTTTGGCGCGCCAACGCGATGTGGCGTTTGCCCATACGGCGTTTATCGAGGAAGTCCGGATCGCTGTCAAACGCGGCTCAGGCATATCTTCCATCGCCGACCTACGCGGTAAGACAGTAGTCTCGACCACGGGATCCCAACCAGTACAAATACTGCGGGCGCAGGCCCGCAGACAAAATATCAACTTCAATGGTATCTACGGGAAGGATCACGCTGATAGCTTTCTCCTATTAGAATCAGGTCGTGCCGACGCCTTTGTGATGGATGCCTCCATACTCGCTGGAAACATTGCCAACGCTCGTGATCCGCGGGCGTTCGTCATTGTCGGTGAGCCTCTCAGTTTGGAGCCGATCGCTATCATGCTCAGACGAGACGATCCTACATTTAAGGAACTTGTCGATCACAGTTTGGACCAGCTTATGACGCAGGGCGCTTTACCTGCTCTTTGGGATAAATGGTTTCTTAAACCGATACCTCCGAGCGGTCGCGTCATGGGTTTGGCCCTTTCGGAGGCCACAAAAGCGGCCTGGGAATCGCCTAATGACAGACCTGCCGAAGAATATCGGCGCTTCCATATAGAAACTCCGTCGTCCACGCACCAGGGACTCGACTTGGGGATTTTCTGCCGTGGCATTGTCACGGGTCAATCGATACCCAACTGTCTAAGCAAAGACGACTTTGGCGGTGACACCACGTACCTACACTGGCTACTGAGTGCCTGGAGATGGACTTTGGTCGTCGCAGGCATTGGCTTCCTGGTGGCTTTAAGCATCGGTCTACCCGTGGGAGCCCTAAGGACTATAGTAAGGAACCGCTGGCTAGCCGGTGCCCTTAGCGCTTTTGTCGAAGTATTCCGCAATATCCCCATCTTGGTGCAAGTATTCATTTGGTATTTTGTCGTCCCAAGTCTCCTGGCTTCATTTAAATCACTGCCAGCTTATTTAGTCGTGTCCTTAGCCCTCGGCCTTTTCACTGCCGCGCGGGTCTCCGAGCAGGTGCGGGCGGGGATACTTGCTATTCCCAAAGGACAGTTTCAAGCCGCTAAAGCCCTGGGTTTAACAACGCTCCAAAGTTACCGTTACGTGCTTTTGCCGGTCGCGCTACGTACAATCATCCCCCCACTCACGTCGGAGGCCATGAACATAATCAAAAATTCTGCCGTGGCCTTTGCCGTATCTGTCCCAGAGCTCACCATGTTTGCGATGCAAGCTCAGGAGGAGACTGCCCGCGGCATTGAGATCTATGCCGCAGTAACGCTCATCTATGTGCTCAGTGCCCTCGTGGTCAATCGCGTAATGACCTACATGGAGGCAAAAGCGAAAATACCAGGCACCAATCATAATCACACTGAGGTTCCCCTTGTGAAAGCAGGACCCCAATGAATCTAGATACCAGCTTTTACTCCTGGCAACTCGTGACCAATTATCTGGCGCGCGGGCTCGCATTCAGCCTGAAACTCACCGCTTGTGCCACATTATTAGGTACCTTACTCGGTGTTTGTTTAGCCATAGCGCGCATAAGCAAGATCGACACGCTAAGACGCCTAGCTTCGGCCTATATCAATACGATGCGGGCAGTGCCTCTCGTCATGCTGATTCTCTGGTTCTACCTACTAGTTCCGCTTTTTATAGGTCGCCCCATCGGCGCTGAAATGGCAGCATACTTCACCTTTTCGCTGTTTGAGTCGGCCTTTTTTGCCGAAATTATTCGATCGGGAATTCAGGCGCTTCCCCGAGGACAATCCATGGCCGGCCTAGCTCTAGGTATGAGCTACCGCCAAACATTACGTTATGTGATTCTGCCACAGGCCTTCCGCCACACAACGCCGATTCTACTTACTCAAGTCATCGTCCTCTTTCAGGACACATCCTTAGTTTATGCAATTGGTGCCTACGACTGGCTCAAAGGTTTCGAGATCGCGGGAAAAAACTTCGGACGCCCGATCGAGACTTACTTACTAGCTGCCGCATGCTATTTTGCTGTCTGCTATGCGCTATCACGGCTTGTATTCAACCTTAAGACCCGGTTGGCTGTGAGCAGTGAGTTATGAACGGAGAAGCTACATGATCAAGATGACCAAGGTATCGAAATGGTATGGCAGCTTTCAAGTACTGCAAGACTGCACCACCCAAATCAACAAAGGTGACGTGGTTGTCATCTGTGGGCCATCTGGGTCTGGAAAATCAACCCTCATCAAGACTATCAACGCTCTAGAACCAATTCACAGCGGAGAGATATGGATTGGCGACAAAGCCGTCCACGATCCCAAAACTGATCTGCGAGCATTACGCTCGCATGTGGGCATGGTATTTCAAAACTTTGAGTTATTTCCGCATTTGTCAGTTACCGAGAATCTCACACTCGCCCAAATGAAAGTTTTGGGTCGGACGCTTGATGATGCCACGGAACGCGGCCATAGGTACCTGGAACGTGTCGGGATGAAAGCGCACCGCGACAAATTCCCCGCACAACTCTCTGGCGGTCAGCAGCAAAGAGTCGCCATTGCACGAGCTCTGTGCATGGACCCCGTAGTCATGTTGTTCGATGAACCAACCTCCGCTTTGGATCCTGAAATGGTTGGCGAGGTTCTTGATGTCATGACGAAGCTGGCAGCAGAGGGCATGACAATGCTATGCGTGACCCATGAAATGGGATTTGCTCGCCGCGTTAGTAACCGCGTAATTTTTATGGACCAAGGTGCTATTATCGAGGACTGCGGGAGTGACGAGTTTTTCAAGAACGCGGCCCAAAGATCTCCGCGTGCCAGAGAATTTCTTGATAAAATCCTGAGTCATTAGCCGACAATCTCTGTAATGGGTGACGAAGCAGCGATTAAATCGCCTAGCATTTTCGGCTCTACTGCCCAGGGAGTTGACAGCCGTAACATTGTAGCGAGCTAACCTCCTGAATTTAGGTAGCTCGAAAAGTAGCACGCTTCTTGCACAAAGCGGTCTCACAAAGGGTCGTCGAAACCAAGAGAAGGGGCACAAGATGCTACGCCATAGCACGATTCGGCTAATGCTCATCACCTCAACTACCGTTCTTGGAACGTCATTACTAGGCTGTGGTCAGGCCCAATTTGGTGGGAAAGACGCCAGCTCCCAGGGGAGTAGTCCCCGCACTAAGGGCGCCGACAATCGCGCTCGCTCTAATGGCGCCGTTCCAAACGTCGATGCCAACGCCTACGGCACCCCTGCCACCAATGACGCCAAAAAGCCAGGTTGGGTTGAAGGCCAGCCCTTAAAATCCCTCATCGACAGTTTATTCGCCGGAGGAGGCAACCCAACATTGGGCGGCAGTCCTCTAGGCGGCAAAAACCAAGGAGGCTCAAACTCCGATGGCATGAGTGTTGGCGGTAACGGTGGAAACGATAGCAGTCTAGCCAACCCAGGCCCGAACGGCAGTCTCTTCAGCGACGCATCGGGAGTATTATGGCTCCCTTGTGTCGATCAAAATCAGAATCAGAACCCAATGAAATCAGAGTTTTTTGCTAAAGAAGGATCGAAGGTTCGTGTCGCGGGAGAACTCTGCCCCCAAGTCAAACTTAGCGGTGATTTAAATGTGTTGTTCGTGATCGATCGTTCCGGATCGATGGAGGGCGCGGGTAACGAAGGCCCAAACGACAAGACCTCTGGTGGATCCTGCGGCCGTTTACGCGCGGCTCAGGTCTTGACGGAGAAGTTCAAGGCTATGACTGATACCACAATAAAATCCGGTGTAGTCACCTTTGCGACCCAGGCGCGTACCGCTGCTGGTATGGCCCCGATCGCCCAGCTACCGTTAACGTCAAATGTGTTCTGCGGTTCTGACTTCTTGGGATCCACTAACTACCAAGCCGCATTCTCTGAGGCATCGTCAGTGCTCTCCAAACTCCCCGGTAAAAAGCTAGTGTATTTCATTTCTGACGGTTCACCTACGGCAGGTTCTAACGATCCACGCAGCGCCGGCCTGCAAGCAGCTCAGGCCCTCAGACAAATTCCGGATGTAACTCTGTTTGCACTATTTGTTGGCTACAACGGCAGTAAGGCTAACAATCCTCAGGGCTACTTAGAGCAGATCACTGGTGACCCTAAACTCGTACGTGTCACTGCCAATGCACAAGAATTAGTGCAGGCTGCGGCGGCACTTGGCCAGCCAACCGTTGATATCAAGAAAGGAGATATGACGGCAGAGCTGACCACGCCGACTGGCACGGTCAAGGTCGGCATCGAAAGACTGGAGCCGAGTAAAACTGCGATCAACCGTTACTACTGGACAACCGAACCTTTTGAACTGGCGGGCGAGGTCGGAAAGCCGAGTATCAATAGCCTCACGGTAATCGGCAAAACTTCTGTGGGCACGACCGTCAGCGCTACTTCGGAAATCACGTACAATACAACGGCTCCGTGAGTGCGCCCCATTCAATCACGTTGTAGTAATTTTCTATTGTAACCCTTAAACGATTTAGCGACACCGGTGCGTAGATTATAAATCGATAGCACTCCGAGGGCACTTGGCTCCATCGCCGAAAACTCATCGTCACCAAGACCGATTGTGGTCTCGTTGCCAATATCGATGGAACGCTCAACGAGCGCATCCGAGAGTCTAACTGTAAATACCCGGCGGCTGATGCCAGGAAGTGCCTTCATAACCGCGTTTAGATTTTTATCCGTAAGATATGTTTGCTCGACATAGGTTGCTAACTTAAGATTATCAGAGTTTGGGAGTTCAAATCGCGCAAACGAATCACCGTCGCCTGCAGTGATAAACTTCCACTTGTCTGTGGCAGAATCTAGGTACCTAACATGGACACGCCCCGTCTTCTGACTAGAGGCATAAAGTCCAATGACCTCATTGTCGAGCACGGCACCAGAGTCGACGTTGAGTAGGCTCATACTCTTTGTACTGCCGACGATGGCTCTATCGGAGCGACCGACTACTGGAGCGACGAAATTCAGACCAGTGGAATCAGTGAGCTGAATTTTTTGGAATTGCCAGGAATTCTTGGTGATTGACTCCCTGATATCAACCAAAGCCAAGGCGCCACCAGGACCAGCTATCAGCAGTTTGCCACCGGGCAAAATATCGCCCGCACTAATGGTGACGCCGTCTCCTAGTAGGGGGCCACCTGTCCACTGGCTTTCCACGCTACCATTCTGCCCCATAGTGAGGAGTGTCACCGCAAAATACTGGTCAACAAAGGCGTAGTAGCCTTGCGTCGCATCAGCTGCCACCGAGATCACGCGACCGGCAAAGGTTTTCACCGGAGTACTGACACCTGATTCAGTATTCAATGTGGATAAGGCTTTGTCGTCGATCGTGAAAAAGACTTTCCCCTCCGGTCCGGCGAACCAGGAATCGGTCTGTGCTGGGACCGATAGTTGAGAGGACTGTTGCACCGTCGTCGCGTTAGAGCTAATGCGGTTAATCCGCTTAACGTAAGAGTCGTAACCGTAAAACACCCGCTCGCCACCAGCGGTAAAGAAACGCCAGGCATTTGATGCGCTGGAATTAGGTGTGGTGTTGATAACGGCCCCAACCACACCGCCACTGCTTGAGGAGCCGCCACCTGACCCGGAGCCTCCACACGCAGCTGCGACGAAACCTAGAATACAAATCATACCGGTTGCGAGGGTAGGCCTAAGATTAAATTCCATAGCTGACTCCAACAGAGAAGGAGAATGTTGCGTCTTTTTGCGTCACGCTGAGCTGTTCGAGCTTATAGGGGGCATAATCGTAGCCCATGCCCAAACTAGCAAGAAAACCGTAGTAAAGCGGCAGGTAGAGATTCACATCCGTTTTCGCTCCGACCAGATTTTTTGACTGAGTCTCAGAATTGAACGAGTCATAAATTCGTTGACTCACCGAACCCACACCACCACCGATAAAGACGGCGTAGTGCAAATAGGACGCCCATGGTCCGCTGGCACCAGAGAGCAGTATGCCGCGCCACTCCAGTCCCAGATAATTCGTCACTAGCCTTAGTTCGCCATTAACGCCGGTACGACGCTCGTTAGAGCCTCTTAGCTCAGTACTCGTGTAGCGATATGCAAATCCGATATTACTCGTCGCTCGCCTATAGTAGCTCAAGGCCAGAGCCTCGCGTGCACCGCTACTTGGTACAAAAGAGGCCTTTGTAAAGGTCGGATCTAAATTGTACGACTCTGAGAAGTAACTGATGCGCCATTTATAGAACGGCGCACTAAAGCCATCGTCATCGAGTGTGAGTACTTCGGCGCGCCTCGCCTCGATAGCAATAGCAGCACCGATCGTATCAAGGAATGTGCGACTACCATCAGCCCCTTTGTATGGTCCAAGTGCCCCCCTGTCACCGATCTCTTGCCCATCATGGGACAGAAAATGCCCTAATTCATGTGCCACAAGCTGAACACGACCAGCATCGCTCAGATCACGAAAACGCAGTTCATTCAAAATAACTCTCTTTTTCTCTCGCTGCGCGATCGCGTCGGAGGATCGATGCTCTTTGTGGTCAGTCATAGTTTTATCCGACCATACAAAGGAAATTCCTCCATTTGGCTTAACGAGTTCAAGAAATTCGGCTGCATGATCAGCAATAAATTTGGCGCAGAAATGTGCCTGGATCTCTGAACTTTCAGAAATAAACGCGCATTGCTCGGAAGTTCCACGACAGGTACAGACATCATCTGGATACTCTTTTGCATGCGCAATCGCTGCGGCAATGCGCGATAAAGTGAGGCGCAACGATGGATCCAACATATTGCCACCATTGCCGATAAATGTTGATGAATAGCCCGAACCTGACCATAGCAATATTGCCAGGGACAAAATGCACCGGTTCATTTGCGATGGTCCTTTTTGTTAGTCGGAGCTGCGTTAAAGTTGAAGCCACCGGTAGGTGTTAAATGCAAAATCAATTGATAGAGACGCTTATCAGCATCAGCATGATGCTCCGTGAAGCTCTGCAGTTCCTCGGAAAAGCGCCGAATGATCCCCACCAGCTCGACGTAGCGTTTGGCATCTAATGGCAGAATCATCGCTTGAGCAAGGCGCTCATCCGCATTCGCATGAGTTAGTCCCAACTGGGCTATTTTCAACGCATTCGCATGAAACTTGCGAACATGAGCATCAAATTGAGCATCCGGCACCACAGCGAGCGGCTCGGATTCGACGAGCTGGCCGCTTTCGTTAACTTTGATGTATCCGTGATGGCGCAGAAATTTAACCGCTTTTTCGATGCGGTGTTCGTTGGCAATATGAACCAGCTCAGAAAACAAACCTCGCACACCGCTTCGGCGCACAGACTCAAGTCGAATGGCATCCTTTACATACGGATTCAACCAATCTTTTAGAATCGCTGAGGATACCCGGCGGCGGCGTCCGAGGGTCTTGCGCGGCTCTTCATGAGGCTCCGCAACTGGCTTACTACCGTCCTCCAGCATCAATTTAAGCTGTAAGCGTTCCTGAACATTCAATCCAAATATATGGCAGAAGTTATTAAGACGATCTAGAGTAAGAGGCCTTTTGCCAGCTAGGACCAAAGACACGAGAGCAGGTGAACACCGATACTCTCCACGGCATGCCTTGGCCACCGAGAAGCTGGGATCGACCGATCGCCGATACTCAGCCATAGCTGTGAGATAGGCGCCAATTGATTCGAAAAGATGAAGTTGAGGTCTCTGCATTTTGTGCCTCCCACCCTCATCATATCGGATTTTTGTTTATTTATTTTGAGCCTTTTCCTGCTGATACGTTTACTTTGTAAACGGAGTGACTCGCTAGACTCTTATAACCAGTGATTTAGACTCGAGAAATCATTTGCGTTTTGGGTCTAGTTAAAGACTCAAGAAGCGGCTTGCGCCCTGGAAGTCGCTTAGCCCCATGTCGAGATGTTTATTAAACGTAAAGAACATGTCGGCCACATCAAATTGAGACATATCGAGACTTTGTCCCGGCGTCATGAAATTTCGTCCGCCGCCCACGATCATCGGCGCACCCTGCGAAAGATGCATATAGTGCATCCCGTCGCGTACGCCAAACCCGGCAAGAACAATGGAGTTGTCGAGGATGACGCTACCACTACTATCCTTGGCAGCTTTCAGCTTTTGTATGAGGTCAGCCACTACTGAAAAGTAAAAGCGATCACGCGTGATACAACGCGGTATGCCATCGGGCGTCGCATGTGAGAAATCGCCACCGCTGAAATGACCAAAATGCGACACTAAGTGATTGTTCCATCCGGCAATATCAGCACCCTGATATACAAGCTCGCGCGGCGCTGCTGGCAATGACCGAGACCCAGTTTCGACATCCAACATAACGCTTACTGACCGCACGAGATCACAAGCGAATGCTATTGTGATGAGATCGTTAAACATCCGCATGCGAGCCAGGTATAGGCTGCCATCTCCCGCTGCGGCTCCGGAATCTAAATTGGCCTGATTCGTCGGTGGACGACAAGTGGCGCTGCTATTTCCCGATGACGCGCCGCCGCCTGATGAGCCAGGGTCGCGGTACTTTAGCTCTAGTTCCCGAAGTCCTGCCAAAAAATCGTCTAGTCTCTGCTGGTCACTACGCCCTAGTTTTGCCCTCAATTGACTGAGATCTGTGAGACTACTATCGATAATACTGGCTTCTAAATTTTGGGTAACCGGCTGTGGCGAAGGCGCCACCGGGACTGCAACCTGTCCCACGAGCTGCCTATAGAGGTCGCCAGGATTGGAAATGCCACGGACCATACGACCATTTAGATAGGAAATGCCGTTGTTCTGATATCTGTCGCCCTGATCTGCGGTGTTCCCCTGAATGACCAGGGCTGCCTTGCCGCTCTTGCCGGCATACTGATGCTCAAAGGAATTCTGCGGGCCTAAGTTTTGGCCACAGGTAAGAAACGCCACTGCTTCGCCGACGTGCTGGCCGTTGGCATTTGCCAGATTATCTGCCGCCGTAGTCTTGATGTGTTTCAACACTGAGAAGTCACCCACAATTGCATCGAAAGGCGCCAAGGCTGGTGGCAGGTTATTCCGGTTCATAACCCCTGTCGCTGGGTACCACGTTGGAGTATCGCCGCGATTATAGGTTCCATTAGGAATGTAAAAGGCGACAAAGCGACGCGGATCCCGCGCTGTTTGAGCCGTAGCCCGATTGGCAACCCAACTCGGAAATAACGGCAAAAGAAAGGTAGTGCCACTACTACTAATAAAGGTACGGCGACTAAGCTTGAAGTTACTCATGGCGCATCTCCACTTTGCCAACGAAATTGCCTTGTCAGTACAGTGGCCTTTAGTAGGTCCGAAAACTTACCCTGAACACCCCATTTCCGAACGCCCATTTCTGTCGCTACGCATTCGTCATCTTTTGAGACTGGAAGACGTTTCACGGCTAGTGCCATTACTTTTTTAGCCAGACAGCTCTGAACGATTTGCTGGCCCGAAAGTCGATCGAGTAATTCGCGCGTATCTTTGAACTCGGTGGAGGCATCCAATTTTCCAGAGGAGTCAATCACTGCACCTCCTAAATGGGTGTACGTTGACCTCCACTTACCCGTCGCGTCGAACGACTCAAATCCAAGTCCGAGAGGATCCAAGCGCTCGTGACAGGATGCACAGCTGGGGCTATTAGTATGTACTGCCAAGAGTTCCCGAGGTGTAGCATTAGGCGGTAGTTTACTGGTATCCAGAGGTGGAATACCGGGCGGCGGTGGCGGGATATCCTGACATAGCCATTTCAGAGCAAGGTCTTTGCCACGCTTTACTGGCCGAGTCTCCGTCGTCGAACCGGCTGTTGCCAGTAGAAATGAGGCATGGCCTAAGACACCACGACGCGAGTGATTAGTTAGATCTAAAAGCTGGAATTTCGCACGATCTGATTCGCTCCACGGAATACCATAGTGCTCCGCCAAGATGCCATTGGCGTATGTATATTTTGCTGCTACTAAATCGGTAATACTTTTGTCCTGAATCACAAGGTCGGCGACAAATCGCCAGCTTTCCTCGAGCATTGCTCTTTTTAGTGCATCATTGACGCCAGGAGTCACCAAGTTCTCAAGCACATCCAAGCCGATCCAGTCATTAACAATGGTGCGTACTAGATAGCTAGCACGGTCGTTTTTTAACATGCGATCAACTTGGTTGTTCAGCTTAACCTCGTCACTGAGCTGGTCCTGTGCCGCCAGATCAAATAACTCCTGATCAGGCATCGTGCCCCACAGGAAGTAAGAAAGACGCGAAGCAATCTGATAATTGTCGAGCTCAGCTGCCTCACCCACTGGCGTCGGGGCCTCTGTGGGGACGCTGACAAAAATGAAATGAGGGCTGATCAAAAGAGCGACCAAAAGACTCCTTAACCCTTGGTCGAAACTTGGCGCCTGTTGCATAATACGCAGGAGTCTGGCCTTTTCACTGTCAGCTCCGACGGAAGTCAGGGGACGCCGCCACGCTCTCAGACCAAAATCGCTGATGATGGACTCAAGGCATGACACCTCAACCTCGGATTTACCGACAGCGCAGGGAGCGATCTTACGGAATGCGGCATCTTGGTCGTTCTTGCGTGCAATAACGGCATCGGCCAAGGTTGTCGCTGCCGTCCAGTACTTCGTCACGGTCAATGGCGACAGGGAAACATGAGCCGTGTCACTGGCAAAACCGCTAGGACCTTTAGGTGTGGCCTCAAATACAGCAAGCTTACTTGCTTTGTCTGTGATGAAGAGCAGATCAGAAACGGTCTGGTCGTACTCCTCATGGGACATGAGTCTCAGCGCTGCACGCCCCGGTGCGTATCCGGCCCCACAAGAGAGCCCCAGCGACCGTGTACCAGACTGGGCGTCGCTCTCCCCTGGCAGCGACCCGATGGGTTTCACGACTTTGGCACTGCGCACATCTTTGACCTTAGCTGATTTCGCCCCACAGCCACTGACTTCCATACTCAGCAACAAGCACCCAATCGCGACTGCGGTTTTGTGATCCATGCGGTTTCTCTAATCACTGGATGGGCATCAGCGCTCACCACTGCATGTGTCATCGGTAACGACTGCAATAACTTTAAGTACCCGGCGATAGTCATGTCTTTCCGTGATGTTACAAGATCGGTTGCCCTCTTGGATCAGCCGCAAATCATTCGTGTAAGATGATTTAAGTAGTGCAAGCTTGGTGTCTAAGCCATCGACATATTGAGATAAATAACTTTAATTTAAGTTTTGCCTGAAGTGTGCCGATACCTCGCACAAGCGGAAGTTGTAGAGGACGACCCGGATGAATAGCCACGCTATGCGCGGCGCCCTGGTCAGAGGGTAACTCGGGAGGACAGCTATGAAATTTCTGGAACAGAAGTTTACCGTCCTGCGCATCACGGCACTGGCCGTTGGGATCCTACCAACCTACGGCTGCCGTACCACGGCTAAAGTGGGCGAATCTAAATTGGCGGCCATCAGCTCGGCCATAGGTGCAGACGCTGTTAGACCGACGGCGATGCCTGTTTCCCGTTTAGAGGCAACCCCAAGGACTCTGCACACCAGCATCTGGACCGGCGATGCCATGATGGTTTGGGGTGGTGTCGTCGATCGTAAAATTGAGAATAGCGAAACTGCGGGCGGAATTTTCTATCCGGATACAGATCACTGGTACCCGATCAAGAGAACCGAGCGTGGATCACGCTACTACCATAGTAGTGTTTGGAATGGAGAAATGATGATCGCCTGGGGTGGCGTGGATGCTGCAACGCGCGATCCCGTTGCAACCGGAGTAAGGATTACCCCTACTGAGGACCATTGGCGCGAAGTCGCCACGAAGGGAGCCCCCTCTGCGCGCTCTGGTCACTCTGCCATCTGGACGGGCACGGAGATGCTCGTTTGGGGGGGGGCAAATTCTGACAGCGTCTATCTAGCCGACGGTGGATTTTACGACCCGATGGAAGATTCGTGGTCAGCTGTTAAAACTGAAGGCGCACCTAGCGCTCGCGCCTATCACACGGCCATTTGGACCGGCAAGAAAATGCTGGTATGGGGCGGAGGCGATCAGGACCAATGGCTAAACTCAGGTGGCATCTTTAGCCCTGACACAAAGACTTGGACTGCAACTGCCGAGGACGGTGCTCCCACTCCTAGAGTTAGTCACACCGCCGTTTGGACGGGCAGCAAAATGATAATCTGGGGTGGTCGTGCCAGTGACGATCAACTTCTCGGAGACGGCGCTATATTCGACCCTGAGACTAATAGTTGGGAAGCGCTCCCCAAAGCCCCAGCCGCTTTGCGTAGCCGTGAGCTACACACCGCTGTTTGGACTGGCGAAGAAATGGTGATTTGGGGTGGTCGTCACGACGAGAGGATTCTCGGTGACGGCGCTGCTTACAATCCCAAGACCCAAGCCTGGCGCCTCATCAAAGGCAACGGTCGCATGACAGCAAGGTGCGAGCATACCGCCGTTTGGACGGGCAAGGAGATGCTCATTTTCGGCGGCAAAGGACCGGACAATAAGTTGATTACCAACACAAAGCACCTAGGATTTCGACTGCCAATCGCCATATCTCCAGAATCGCAGTTGCAGTTTAAGAAATCAGAGGAACGGTTGGTCCATAGTGATCTAGAATAAGACTCCACTTTGGGAGGAGTCTTAAGCCGCCATGCCGATCATTAATTACGAGGGTCAGCTGATCCAGTGTGAACGTGGGGTGCGTCTGCGCGACGCTATCCTAGGCGGGGGAGAGACTCCGCATAATGGCGGGTCTCGTTACTTAAATTGCCATGGTCTGGGCACGTGTGGTACCTGTGCCGTTGAGATTGTAGAGGGCGACCTAGCCCCTCTCAACGCGCGTGAAACATGGCGTCTAAATTTTCCACCGCACACGGCAACTAAGGGACTGAGGCTTGCGTGTCAAGTGCGGGTTGAGTCAGACTTGGTGATCAAAAAGCACGCTGGCTTTTGGGGTTCCCGTTGACTCGACCGGTCAATCATATCTTTCGGTTCAAACAGTTTGCCGTTGACCAAACTGACTGTGCGATGAAGATATCCTCTGATGCAACGATATTTGGCGCCTACGTCCCAACCTCAGGGGCAAAGTTCATCCTTGATATCGGTACCGGCACTGGCCTACTTGCACTTATGTTGAGCCAACGTGCCGAGGCAACCACTCGTATTGACGCTATAGAGATCGATGCTGGGGCCTTCACAACAGCCGAAAAAAATGCCAGATCAAGCCCGTTTGCGGCGATGTTATCGGTCTATAACACGTCTCTCCAAGATTACGCATCTAGAGCTCCAGTTGCCTATGACCTGATCATCTGCAATCCCCCATTTTTTCAGAGCGATCTCGTCACCACCATAAGTAAGTCCGCTCACTTGGCACGCCATGCTCACGTTGATGGTCTTAATTTCACTACCCTCATAAACTGCGTAAAACTTATGTTAGCCGCACATGGGCGCTTCTGGGTGCTACTGCCGGCAAGAGAGGCTGAAGTCTTTCGCGGTTTAGCGAGCCAAGCAGGACTATACGAACGAGAGCGCTTAAATCTGTGCCATAAGAGTACAAGCGTTCCCAACCGTGCCATCGCGGCTTACGCATTAGAGGCGGGTGACCTAGTGACTACCCAGCTCGCCCGGTACCAAGCAGACAATAATCCCACCGACGCGATGCGACTTTTGCTCGCACCGTACATGCTTCATTATTGATTCACTAAGCTACATCACGCGCCCGCGCCAATGATATGTTCCCACCGACGCACGACTACCTCTAGAGGGAGCGCAAGCAGAAGCAACCATAGCCAGGGTGTATCCAGTATCCAGTAGAAGTTTCTGAGCGTTTTGAAGCGACTAGGCAGTGCAATACCGTCTGTGCTAGTCGCACCGGTCAACCAATGATCAATGACGTCGCCAGGCTCGGGCGGCATAATAGCCAGAGTCGCACCGGTGAGTTGCGCCAGTTCCTGCAATTTTTGTGGGGCTGCACCAACCTCTCGGTCCTTAAAAATCTCGGGAAAGGTTGCCGTAACGCTAGCCTTTACTGAGCCAAAAGCTGCATGCTCACCCTCCACCTCAAGCGTACAGCGCAAACCTCCTGCCATACTGGTCGTAAGTGGTCCCGCAAGCTCCCACTGCTCTTCGCTGTGTTTAGTCGCGATCACGCTATCTAATGAGATAGCATGACCACAGACTGACAGACGCCAATCCGGACCCTGCTGGAAGTAACGCGCAGCCGGCCCTTGGAGCGTCACACGCCACTGAGTACTGCCGTACTTCAAGCTACGCAGAGCAAAATTTGTTGCGATCAACGGACGTCTTAAATCTTGGCGCATGAGCCATGTCATCGCACCATGCATAAACTGATTATAAACCTGCCTGGATGTCGTAGCGCTCGGTGTTAATCCGAGTCGCCACAAACTATCGCTGAATAGCCACAAAGCCCGCCCCTTACCGGGATAGGAGGCTACGGCAAGCGGGATATCCTTGCCATCAGTTTTAGCCGTCAGCAGCGTGGTAGTGGCTGATTTTAGTTGCACCCTTTCCATATGGTGTAGACCCTTTCCGTTGCGCCAGCCGGTCAACGGTCCAGAAATCGCCTCCCAATCCTCGTAAACATTGGCAAGGGCACGTTTAGCAGGGTCCGGTTTCGCCATCTCGACCCTAAATGACATATTCGCATCGTAAGTCGGACCGCTTCCGCCAGACGAGGACGTAGGTGCTGCGAGGAAATCATCACCAAATGCAGTAAAATCGGGACCGCCGCTCGTGAACTCTCCATCGAGAAGTTCAAACGGAAGTATCTCACGTAAAGGCGAGCTACTGAGATCAGAGTTCGCTAGTGCACGTGGGCCACCGACGAACAGTAGGCCTCCACCATCTTGTACAAATTTAACCAAATTCCTCTGATATTCAGGCAGAAGAAACTGAAAAACAGTGAAGTTTTGGACAATAACCACACGAAAGTGGCTAAGTTCTTCGCGGAAAAGGCGCTCGACCGGAAATGGGATCAAACTCAATTCTCGTTCGTTGACGTGCTGGCTGTCCCACGGGTCACGAAGAATGAAAAAACTAATCAAGTCATATTTGGGCTCAGACTTTAAGTAGCGACGGAGAAAGCGTCCATCCCAGCTTGGACTGCCAAGCAAATGCAGAATACCAACGGTGTTGGGTAAAACCTCTGTTTGCACATACATCGTATTATCCCACAGCGCAGACTCGTCGGGGGTTGGTAGTGCCCGTATGGTGAGAAGATGCTGGCCTCTTGGTAACGCAGGTAAGGTAACAGTGACCATGGACGAGTCAGTATTACCGGTAAAAGCCGCATTGACATTGGCAAGTGACTGCTCACCGTTCAACACCTGGAGCTGAATGCGCTCTGCTCCAAGACTCGTCCCCGACCGACCAAGTGTGACGCTGAATACAATCGGTTTGTCTTCAAAGGCGAACGGCTGAATGTCGCTACTCTTGATCCAGATGTTGCGGTTTGCTTCATCTTTAAGGCCGATCACTAAGCCACGTGGGGTCTTCCCCTTAGCGCTAGGCTGCCCGACATCACGTAGCGTGGTTGGCCACTTCTGCGCCGGCATGTAATCGCCACCATCGCTCAAGAGTAGCCAAGGTTCGCTGCCTACGCGGTAAATCCAAGATTCAAATACGCGACTTAGCGGGGTGAATCCCTCACGCACCGCGTCATCTTGTTCACTAAGTTTCGTGAATTTGGGCACACATCCAAGTCTTACGCAGTCGATTTCAATCTTCTTCGTTGCGCTGTCGACGTAAGTAACTGCCTTATCGCCGGGAATGCGCATACTCTCTGAGTCATCGATCAAAATGTGAACAGGCCTCAGACTGAGAGCCCGCGGCAGTTGCTGCGTCTCAGTTTGCGGAATAAAGCTGAGAGCGATCGGCAGAAGCCAAACAGCGCGCAAAAGAATAGCGACCGTTCCGCGCAGGAATCCGATCTGAATCAGCCAAGAGATCCACAGTAACAACAGGGCACTGGTGACCACGGCAAGTGGCCAACTTAGTGCATCTTGAAACATAGTGGCCGAAAAATTCACCGTTACCTCAGGCGTTTAAGAATCTCGGGCAAATGAATTTGATCACGTTTATAGTCGGTTGCCAAAGCCACCATAATCATGTTGACGAAAATACGTGTCGCGCGCTCATTATCAGGCGGATTACTGCAAGTAACGGGTGCGCTTTGATCCCGTACCGATTGCAGAAATCCATAGGGTATCGCCAGTATGGCTAGACGCCCGTCAAATTGATAGCCACGCCAGATCTCACCTTGGCATGAAGGTAAGGCATCGAGCAGGTAAAAACTCCGCATAAGTTCATGATCAGGCGGGAGCGGCTTCCAACCATCATTCGATCCTGCTTGGCGGGTGTTGAGCCGCGTCACCAAGGTATCAAGCTGAGTGACTGTCCAAGGCGCCTCCACTATCAGGAGCCCACCCCGCTTCAGCCATAGAGCAAGATCGTGGTCCAAAGCGCCGGACTTCGTAGAAATTGTATCGAGCCGCTCGACCCAAAGCCAAGGCTCGGCTAACGCCTCCGGTGAAACCTGCGTGTGGACTGTGGGTTTGCTATCGATCTCGATGCTAGTGCGCTGCGACACCTCTCGTGCAAGGACAGCAAAACTAGGTCTCACTCCCTGTGAGGACAGAAGAGATATCTCCACCTTTGCACTAGCGGACTCGCTCAAGGCTATGAGTGCTAAGGCTAAAATTAGTAATTGCGGGCGATTTTTCACTAGGCGTACTAATCGGCTAACTAAATCCAAGGCACCCTCTAAAAACATTGCCATCACACAGATTACGGCCACAATGCGGAGCCACGGCAGCGGATCTTCTCTATCCTTTTTGGTCGGAAGTTGGCGGGTGATTTCTGTAGGATCGTTGGACCACCGCGGCGGGAGTTGCGACTGTTCAAGTTGCGTCATCAGGCTCTCTCCAATCGGAACATTACTCAATCTGATGCGAGCCATGAGTTCGCTATCGCGCGTGCCTTCACCCTGCCAAGCGACCTGCGCGAAATCGTCTACACGCGGCCAATTAGCCCCCACGGGACCGTAAGCCTCCCCTACGCCCTGCCATTTAAGTAATTCTTTGATCATAATAGGCATTGAGGCATGTGTGATACCAGTCGCCACCATTGGCATCAAGGGAACTGTAAACGCCAGCACTTCCAGGCCGCTACTTGGATCACGTCGCAGATAGGCCAGTGCCCTAGCATTCTCACCAACAGAACCGCCAATTTGTTTACCACCAAGTAGTGGTAGTAGCTGGATCCAGTCTTCACGATTTTTGACCTGTTGGCATAGCTCCGGGGCAATCGGTGCCCCTTCACTAGGCATCTGTAATTTCACAAAGCATGAGCACAGCATTCTAAAATCTGCATCAAGACGCGACGGTGCCAACCACACCTTGGGTAGAATGCGTGGGCTACTTTTCTTCGTATCTGTACCGGAACGTCGCGATTTTTTACTGAGATTCGTCGGCGCAAGACTTACAGGACAAAAATTGTCACTACCATGCCCGCCAATCGCCACCACCAGGGGAAACTCCACTAGATCAGCCACACCCTCACCGATGTAGTCGTAGCGTCTGACGCGAAACCCTTGGATAGACAGAGATACCGATAGCTCCTCAGCCAAATCCTCAAGGGAGCGTTCACCGCCGCTCTCACTAATCACCAAGGCATCTTGCTTCAGGCCTCGAATCTCACTGCGAAAGGCATTATCCGCCGCAATCGCGTCTTGACCCTCGGGCTCTAGCCTAAAGACGAGAGGTACATCGCGACTTGATGACCTATCGACCTCAACTAGGGAAGCTGCTGGCCAGCTAAGGCGGACGTTCAGGCGTTGCTTGCCTGGTGCAAACTGCCAAGGCACTGCCGTCAACTCCTGCCCCATAAAGGTGGCAGTCAAGCGTCCTTGGGCAGCTTCGTCTACACTACGCCTGATAATCTCGACATCCCAATCCTGCGTCACTGCAGCAGGCGAAGATAAAAATCGCGCATCGTTTATAAAATAATTGGCAACGGATTCCTTTGTTCTCTGAAGGTCGTAGAAAATGACCTCCATCTCGTCACTCAAATACCGCCAATTAAAGTCCGTCCACGAATGCTGATCACGGTCCGATACCACGATCAGACGATTAGCCTCTAGGCCACCATTCACCAACTGTTTAATCGCCGCTCCCAGCCTCACCCCGGCTCTTTGAAAACCAACGCTCCTGATCAAACGTCCGACGGCATCGGCGTTCTCAGGTTGATGAATTGTCGCCGCATACGATGTGGAGAGGCTCACGCGTCCTAGGTTTTGCATCGATTCAAAGATGGCAGTCACCTGTGCAGCGTATTCATCAAGTGTCACTTGCGCTGCGACCGATGGACTCAGATCGCAAAAGATATGAATGCGCGTCTGATTCGGCTCAAATGGCGCAAAAACTTCGCTACTCGGTCTAAGCGAATGAAGCACCAATGCGAGTACCGAGATGATAAAGCAGATAAAAGCGATAAGGGGAGGCACACGCATGACTAGGCGCGGGAGTATCCGCGGCTCAATGCGCATGATCCGCATGGTAGGCAGCCATATGCGCCTTTGACGTTTGCGTCTTAGCCACCAAATGGCCACACCAAGTAACGACATGGCAGCGACGCCAATTGTCGCCGTCGTGGGCATCAATACCATACTGCCAAAGCTCATAGTCGCCTATTTGCCTTAAAAAATGCCGTTAATGCTGTTTGATAAGCGCCGATGGCGGTCGAATCGCTGACCGTCTCGTAGGCTCCCCCTTGCGCATGCTGGAGCTGGGCAAAACTATCGCACCACCCACGCACCTGCCCCAGATACTGATCCTGCTGTTTAAGCACCGATCCTCTATACTCTTTAGTCGCAAATGCCCGATCAAAATACGAATTCTGATCATCAAGCCAACTCGTACTAAGCTCCATGGAACTCAAAGTATGCCAAAAGAAAGACCTTGCACCTTGCCGGAGAAAACCCGCCGAATCTGCGTTACCGAGACCATCTCCGATCCAAAACGTCACATCCACCGTCGTATCCGGGTAGGAGGACCGTTCTACTTGAAACCATTGACTGAGGTGGAAACCGCCGGCCTCTAGTTGGCTAAACTGACTCTGAATCATAGCTGGGCGTCGCGGCCGAAAACGAAATGGCGGAAGCTTGTCACTATCTTCGGTGAGCCAAAAAACCTCGACCTGATCACCCATGCGCAGATGCGCATAACTCAAGTGTAAGGCAATGCGCATAGCGATTTCAGCTTTAGTCGGCAGACGATCACGGGTCACATCAGCCGTTGGCCACCACATGGTCGATGACAAGTCGATACCGATGCGGACGTGAGATGCCGACTCATCTCGTACCTCGCGCACAATGAGCCGATCACTACGTGCGTAAACGCGCCAATCAATCAGAGCGACGGGATCGCCAGGGATGTAATCGCGACTAGACTCGATCAAACGACTGGGCCGCTTTAGGCTCATGAACTGACTGCCCTGGAGCCTCAGACGATTTTTATAGTCGCGATAATGGAGCTCACGCGTGTTCATCGGTTGCAGCGATGCCAGGGTTGAGACTTCGCTGAGATCGTGATCACTCATTTAGGTGCTCTTCAGCCCGCGGGCAAGGTTTTTATGTTGTTGCTCACACCTCTCTATGAGGGCGGTAATCACGCGATCAGCCGTCATCTCCTCGCGGCTACCCTGGGAGGTCAAACACATCCTGTGACGCAGGGCCGGTGCCGCCAGACGACGCACGTGTTCCCACCTCACCGCATCCTGACCTTCCATAAGAGCAAGCGCTCTGGTCACAGAAATAAGACTGATCCCGGCACGGGGGCCAGCTCCGTACCAAATCAAGCGCCTAAACTCCTCAGGACAAAGCTCATCCTCAGGTCGGGTGGCGCGCACCAAATCGCGAATCCCCACCATCACCGCCTCGTCTACATGCACCTTGCGCACGGCAGCTATCAGTCCAGCAACCTCTTCCTGCGTCGTCTGCTCAAATTTACCGCTCTGAGGACCATGTTGTTCGCCCACCAGCTGATTAGCAGCATGCTCCGCAAGAATCCGGCTTTCACTCTCGGCATCGGGGTAAGCAACTAGCGTATGGAGTAAAAAACGGTCTAGCTGCGCCTCTGGCAGAGGAAACGTACCCTCGGCCTCAAACGGATTTTGGGTCGCAAAGACCATGAAGGGCTGGGGAAGGAGATGCTGCGAGCCAGCAACCGTCACGCTGCGCTCCTGCATTGCCTCAAGTAGAGCCGACTGGGTCCTGGGTGAAGCGCGGTTGATCTCGTCCGCTAAAAGCAAGTTAGTAAACACTGGGCCTTTGGCGAAACTAAACTGGCGCTGACCTGTGGCTACGTCTAGGTTCAAGATCTCAGCGCCGACGATATCGGCTGGCAAGAGATCCGGTGTGAACTGAATACGGGCAAAACCGACCCCCAAGTGCCGGGCAAACACCCGCACCAGGGTGGTCTTAGCCAGACCAGGGGCACCCGTCATAAGTATATGGCCACCGGCCAAGAGGCAGCATAGCGCCTCTGTGATCAAGGCTTCTTGCCCAAATACAGCCTTGGCCACGCTCTCTCTGAGACGCCCGGCAACGGCATTGGCATCGGCAATGGAAAGAGACGACGTTGTTGTCATAGCGAGCTCCCCGACCTGCGCCCCATCTGCACCCTCACGAGTGCGCGAATGAGAGATGATTACAACACTATATCATAGGTGTTGAGGTTGATCCCAAAACCGGGTGGCTCTCATGAAGTTGGTTGATGTTCATCCGAAAAAAACTGCGCTATACTGAAAGGCATGAGTAAATTTTTTCACATTCTGGTGAGCCTCTGCTTTCTAGCAGCAAATGTTGCTGCGGCCATACCAGCCTGTGATTCGGAAAAGAGCGCTGTCAACTGCATGCTGGCCCACAGCTCCCCTCATGAGGCCACCAGCGTAGCACAAAAAGCTGCCTCCGTTGCGCCTGGCCCTCTGGACGGCCCAGATGTGTTCGATGCCACCGGCTGTACGTGCATCCACCATGACGTCTGTTTAGGTTGCTGTCACAGCCATAACTTCACGGCACCGTCAACGGCAGCAAACGCGCTGCCTGCAAGTAGTCTACCGCTAAATGATAATTTTGGTGCTAAGTCACTGCATTCGACACAGCCGGAAGCAGACATTAACCGCCCACCGATAGCGAGCGTCTAACCACGAAGGCAGCCTTGCGTCGTTCGAGCCTCCCGTAGGCTCTGACGAAGCCAGCGCTCCCTGCCGCTCGTCTCCTGTGGCTCGCTTAAATTCAATTAAACACATTTGGGGTAAATTATGAAAAAGTCTTTACTTATTGCGGTAACTTCTGCATTCGTCATTTTACAATCCTACGCATTTGCATCGTCTCACGGTGAGCGTTGCTGTGACGCCGGTGGCTGCTGCGAAGACGGTCACTGCGAGGACGGCAGCTGCACGGAGCCCGATTGCTCGAATCCAGCTTGCCCCCACGACCAAAATCAGTTTGGCTGAGTGCCGGCGCTACACCATGTAGCGAACGATCTCATTTCCGAGATTAGTTAGAGAGATCAGACTTAAGCCACAGTCAGGACGAGCGGTCAGGGAGCCTTGAGCTCCTTGCAACCGCTCGCTTTTTTTGAGGTTGGAGGTCCCCCCCCACGGACATCAAGTAAGTCCATGATATTCGCGATGTTACAAAAATATCTTTGACCTACCGGGCAGCATCCATGCTACCTCCCCACACGGACCGCAATGGCCTGAACTCCTTCAACTTTTTTTATCCAACTTCAAGATCGCAACGTATGCCTGCAAACAAATTCCAATTAGTGCTCACGAGACCAGGTTTTGCTGAAATTGCGGTCGAAGAATTTCGCGATCGCTTAAATCTTCAAGGTCACGTGGTAGGACCAGCTGCAGTCGCCTTTGACGAAAACATTCAGCTGCCAAAGCTCAGTGCATCGGTCTTTGCCCGTCAGTTGATGCCACGCGCCGTGCACTTTGCCGTTAGCAGTCCATCGAAGGTCGACGACATGCTTCATGGCATTATCAGCGCCATCGTTAAACGTCTTGAAGTCTTATCAAAACGCGCTAATCGCCAAGCAATGCCCTGGACGCTGCACGCTTTTGCTCTGGATGATGATCCAGCGACTGCGTTAGCGCTGCGTATCGAAAAATTATTACTAGCTGCGCTTAAGACCCGGCTGCCACGTCTTTATGCACGCTACATCCCCGAGCTACCGGTTGTCGATACGCAGGACTTAGGGGACGGTGCCAGCAGCATGATAAACAATACTCTTTTGGTTCAGGTTTACGTCGCGACGGTCAACGACGTCTGGTTCTCCACTGCGAGTCTAGGGGAAGGTCCGTCGCGGTTTATCGGCGGCAACCAACGCATGCGCCACTTTCCAGGTGCCCCATCACGAAGTTCGAGCAAACTGGAAGAAGCCTTGCTCCTCCTTGGGCACGCCCCCAAAAGCGGCGACACCGCGATTGATCTCGGAGCTGCTCCGGGCGGCTGGACGTTTACCCTAGTGCGCCACGGCGCGTCAGTGACAGCCATCGACCACGGCGCTCTAAAACTACCTAACAACAAAAAGTTCACTGAGTTGGTCACGCATCTGAAAGAAAACGGCCTCACCTACCGTCCGCATGCTCCCGTCGACTGGGTCGTCTGCGACATGCTGGTGGGCTCGCGTGAAACGCTGGCCGTGCTGGAGCGTTGGCTCAGTCAGGGTTGGGCCAAGAACTTTGTCTTCAACGTTAAGCTACCCCAAGCCAAACCATGGCCAGCTATCCGTGAGGCCCTGGACCTACTGGCGCGCTATCCGTGGGCTATCATGCAGGCCAAGCATCTGTTCCATGACCGCCAAGAGATTACTCTTATGGGTGCGGAGCGGGTTTAGGCTGGGTGAGGTTCCTTGGATCCAATTCTCTTTTCTTGCTACGCTGACCGATACCATTGAGATTATTCTGTTCTGTTACAAAAGCGCTGCCCACTTGGCCAAATACAGCGGCAGATTTAGGCGACCACTGTCGGCATCGTAACTCAGATTTTTAGCGCTTACTTTGATCGAAAGCGTTGGATGATATTTGCGCACAAACTCAGCGAGGCTCTTAGCTTTGGTGCGATGTCCTGCCTTAACCTCAATAGGGACTATCGAATTTGCATATCCACGCACAAATTCGATCTGCGCCTCACCCTCCTGCCAAGAGTAAAGTGGCCATTCCCGGTCACAATGAGCGGCACGGAGTTCCTGAGCGACAAAATTTTCCGCAAAAAACCCCTTAGCCATGCCATAATCTTGGCGATATAAAGACTCAGGATCCAAATTCTGCATACACCCCAAGATCCCGACATCATGAACAAACAGCTTAAACAAATTACCGTGACAAAAATGTTCTAGGGGCTGCTGTGCCTGGTTCACAATTTTAGCTTGCAATACAATGCCTGCATTTACGAGCCATCTAAGTGGACGCTCCCAGGATGCAAAGCCTTTTTTACCACTCATGACGTCGCCGAACCTGAACCTCTTTGTGGAATCATCATGAGATTGCGCAAGCTGTGATGGAATATTCCGGTAAAGCACCTGAATATGTGCAGCATTAATTTTGCCAGCATGTTTAGCAAAATCGTTCTCGTAGCCGAGAATCAACGAGCGTTGCACGTCGCGGACTTTTTTCCAAGCTTTGGGTATCGAGTCCCTATGTTTGATGAATGCCATGACAGCAGCGGGCATTCCCCCAACAACATAGTACAATCTAGTCATTTGCCATAAGTGATCATGCACAGTGTCTGACAGCTTCGCGTCTAGTGCGGGATCAGATAATCTTTTCCAAGTATCTCGCTCATCAACGGCCAGAAAGAATTCTTCAAAGCACATGGGATGCATATGGAGAAAACTGACTTTGCCGACTGGGAATGACTCATCTGATAAGATCACACCCAAGAGTGAACCAGCAGCACAGATGGCTAAACGTGGCATGTCCTCGCAAAAGTATTTGAGCGAGGTAAGCGCCTTGGGGGCCGCTTGAATCTCGTCTAGGATCAGCAAATCTTTGTCCAAATCAATCTTGGTTTTGAGTGCAAAACCCAAATCATCAACGATGCGCTTAGTCTCAAAGTCTTGCTCAAACATCTTCGCCATGGCAGGCGACTTCTCGAAGTTAATGTAATGCACCCTAGCAAATGTGCTAGCACCCCATTCTTTGAGCAGATAAGTCTTACCAACCTGACGAGCGCCCTTAATCACCAAAGGCATCCGATCTTGACTTTGCCGCCACTCTTCCAAATTCCTCTGTATTTTACGGTACATAAAACCTATTAATTAGACTTATTGGTGGCAATACTTCTTATTTATATGAAATATTAGTACGAATATCTCTCTATCGCAAGTTCCAACGGCCCCATCAGCGCCCCCGGCGTTGCAACGGAATTCAGGATCGCGAGTTTGCAGGCTGTGCGCAGATCCGCCCAGTTTCGCTGCCTAATTACCGAGAGTTACCCTTTCACCTAAAGTTTTCTGGCATATAGCCGATGCCGGGGGCATAGGGAGTGGACTCTCACCCCCCATGTATAGCCAGGGATTTCAGCCCCTTAGCCGAGGCGCCTATGGTGCGAGCGGTAACCATCCGAAAATACATGACCTTTGCGCTGACGCCAGCGCTGACGGTCGCTCTATCTTTTTCGGTGGGTTCGCCGACATCTAGTGCACAAGATCGCACCTACCCGTTGAGCTACTCCGGACGACTTACACTCCCGGGTGGTGAGCCCATGAAAGGGCCGGTCGATATTGAGCTCAAGTTTTGGGACGCAGCGGCGGACGGCGCAGCCTTATCCCGATCTTTCAGGACTGCCGGGGCAACGCTAAACCAAGGCGTGTTTCAGATTCGCATCCCCATGACCGATGCCGAAGTGAGCGAAGTCTTTGGGGACGGGACTAAGACTGTTTATGTCGAGGTCATAGCTAAGG
>Ga0194132_10000600_pt1 | contig 73613 bp, 58 predicted proteins | sample TA2KigOf80mmetaG_FD_148612 | JGI IMG/M metagenome (GOLD analysis project Ga0194132, IMG submission 148612) | Freshwater microbial communities from Lake Tanganyika, Tanzania - TA2015054 Kigoma Offshore 80m | ecosystem: Environmental > Aquatic > Freshwater > Lake | place: Tanzania: Lake...
TTGGTGGAGGCGAGACACCGGAGGCGGGAAAGGAACCTGGGCCTGGAGCAAGGAACGTTAGCCTTTGAAGTGGGGGAGAAGGTTGCTTCCGATTGAGGCCGTTTTGTGCCAGATCGGGTGAAACAATGCAAATCTGGATCAATCCTCCTGGTCGCCAATTCATCGGCGCTCATCCTGCCAGCGATTGTCAACGGCGTTGCACGTTTGCTTCTCTGAACGAGTCAATTCGCGGAGTGCTTAGATAGAAATTCGTCAAGGGCCGTGAACATGGCGTCGGGCAAGGGCATGTTGTGATCGTGGCCGGGCATTTCGTAGAAGCACTTGGGTTCATTGGCGGCCGCGAACAGGCGCTTGCCATGCTCGAAGGGGATGAGCGCGTCGGCCGTGCCGTGAGCGATGAAGACAGGCCGGCGAATGGAGCCGATCTTTTGAATGCTCTCGAAGCGGTTGCTCATTAGCCAGCTTTTTGGTGCGGGCAGCCACCAGTACAAATCGGACGCGACATCGGGCAGGGACGAGAAGGTCTTGATGAGGACGAGAGCACGATGGTCCTTTCGGCTCGCCAGGTCCGTGACGACGCCGCCGCCGAGCGAGCCGCCGTAGAGGATGATTTTCGTCGGTGGGAATTTTTTCTTGCTGAGAAGCCAGTCGTACCCCGCGTCTGCTGCGGAATAGCAGCCTTGCTCGGTCGGTGCGCCTTCGGATTTGCCATAGCCCGGATAATCGACGATGAGGACGGAAGCGTTGAGCTTTTGGCGGAGCTTGACGATTGAGTTGCCGCGGTGGCTCAGGTTTCCTGCGTTGCCGTGACAATAGAGAATCGCGGGATCGGAGTCCTTGGCGGGACACCACCAAGCGTGGATTCTGGCGCCATCGGCGGCGGCAAGCTCAACGTCCTCGATGTCGGGGCTCGGCGGCGGCTGCCAGTGCTGCGCTGCTTTCGTCGGTTGGAAGACCAGCCAGTTTTCAAAAAACAGCAGCATCGCCACGATACCTACATATACAAGCACGATGTACAGCGCCGAACGCACCCACGTCCAAAACGACGCGTCGGCCTCTGACGGCGGATTCATCATGCGCCCCTTTGTTCAGCCGCTCGTTTGAGGCGAGAGCGTCGAAATGCCGAGCCGCCAGCGCACCAGCGTCCAGACGGTGAGCCCCACCAGGATGAGGCAGCAACCGATGGCCAGCCAGTCGCCGAACACGACGTAGAAACTCCCGCGCGAATCGATCGGCACGTTTGCCTTGAGAATGCCATGGGTCTTTTTATAGTTGTGCCATTCGGGGACCGGCAATTCCGGACGCTGGAACGGCTCGTCGACGATCACCCAGACGGGAGGCTCCGGCGGCTTGTTGCCTGCGTCTATCGGCTTGAGCACTCGGCCGTTCGAATCGATCACGGCCGAAACGCCCATGTTGACGGCGCGCACCATCGCTCGCCGGCATTCAATCGCCCGGAAGCGGCTGACGGCCAAATGCTCTTCGTGCTCCACGGACCCGTCGAACCAGCCATCGTTGGACATGTTGACAAGAAAATCGACCGGCGGACCTTCCTCGCTCGGTTCGAGGTAACGGCGAGCCAGGAACGGATCGGTGTCTTCGTAACAGATCAAGACGCCGAAGCGATGCTTGCCGAGCTCGAAGCGCGTCAGCTTTTCGCCAGCGTGAATGCCGAAATCGCCTTCATAGGGTGTGAGCCAAATCAAGAACGGAAACCAATCGCCGAACGGAAGGAACTCGCCGAACGGCACGCGATGCACCTTGTCGAACTTGCTCTCGACGCGTGCCTTGACCTCGCCGTTGGGGTGAACAACCGGCTTGAGGAGAACTGCGGAGTTGTACTTGCGATGCTTCCCCGCCGCGTCAAGGAAGTGAGCGTTCACGCCCAGAAGGTGGGGAATTCGCGTGTAACGACCGGACAGGTCGCTGAGCGCGTGCTGCACCTCGATGGTCGCGTCGCGCCAATGCTCCGGAACTTTTTCGATCGGCAGGTCCTTGGACACATCGACGAATGCTTTCGGATAGCTGGTCTCCGGCCAGATCAAAAGGTCCGGCTTCGGAGCGTGATTGAATGCGCCGCGGACACATAACGACGTGAAATGCTCCGTGACCCGTTTCGTGTCGCGATCGGCGTTACTCTCGCGCAAACGCTGATCGAGGTTGCTTTGCAACAGGCAGACCAGCGGTCCCTGGCGAAACTTGTTTTCGCCGAGCCGATGAATGCCGTACGCATACGTCGCTATGAGCACGACGATGAGCGCCACGCCTTCGACAATGAGGTTGCGGCGGAAATACATGTCGGCAAGGGTCGCGCGATTGAGTGTCTCCACGCTGCAAAACGTCTCGGCGGGGTCGAGTTCCTTTTGCTCGAACAAACGTCGCACGTCGACCGACTGGTAAGCGCAATCGAACAGGAATGCGTTGACCGCCACCACCACAAAACTGACGGCAAAGACGCCGCCCAAGTCGGCGATCTGAATCATCGGCAGAAGATCGTGCTGCGTGTGAGCAAGCAGGTACCACGGAAAGCCGGTCAGCGCCCAGCAACGCGTGTATTCAAGCGCGACCCAGGCGACCGGCGCCGACACGATCAACGGCAGGCGCCAAGAATCGAGCCAGCGGATGCACCAGAGCGCTAGGGCGAAGTAGAGCGCACAGTAGACGCTGAGCGTCAGCCAGGCCGCGACCATCGCCCGATCCGCGACGCGCATCCAGGATAATGCCGGGACGAAGAAGAGCAGACCGCACAGCATCGCACAAGAATACGGGAAGCACGGTCGGTTGAGCAATGAAGAGATGAGGGAGCCCAGCCAGCCGAGGCCGCGAATGTGTCGCCATGACCGTGTCAGCCGGTCGGCCGCCGCGGTAAGTCCTTGCGATTCGTTTCGCACCAGAACCAGGAACGGAGCAAGCGCGAACCAGCCGAAATACGTGCCCAGGGACAACGGTTGAAAGCACGCCCACAACAAAAGGGGCGACGATGCCGCGACGGCGACGCACATCCAGGCCCCCTTCTGCGGCGCGTCGGGTTGCGCCGGCTCAGCCGCGGGCGTCGTCATCGGCTGGGATTGCGATGTGGTTGCCTTTTCCATGCAGGGAGTTCCAATTGCCATCGGTTACCTCCGTGTAACAAAACGTCCGCCGATTCCTCGATTAGTGCTCGCGTGGCGCCATGCAATCGCCTTGGCGCACTGCGGGCGCTAGACGAAAAGGGGTTCTACTCGTCCTCCACGCGCAGCACCATCATGGTGTCGCCCGCGCGGTGGTTGTGATCGCCTTCGGGCAGCAGGACAAACGCATTCGCCGACAACACGCCGCGCAAATCCGGCGAGCCGAACCACACCGTCGGCTTCACCGTGAAGCCGGTATCTGTCAGCGTCAAACGAGCCGGATGATACGTCGGCCGATCCGTGCGATACGCATGGTCCTTCGTCAATCGCGCTCGTATCCAGCACGGCCCCGGTTCAAGCGTCATCAACTTGCGGATTCCCGGCCGCACAAACAACTCAAAGCCGACCATCGATCCCACCGGATTGCCCGCTAAACCGAATACCGTTGTTTCCCTCGCCCCACCAGGGGAGAGGCGTTGGGCATGAGCGGGGGGGGCCACTCCGAACAGAATGGGCTTCCCCGGCTTCATCTCCACCTTGTGAAAAAGCGCCTTGACGCCGAGTTCCGACAGGACGCCGGGCACAAGGTCGAGTTTTCCCGCCGACACGCCGCCCGACAGGATCAGCATGTCGGCTTGCAATCCCTCCGCGATTAGCGCACGCAAATGGTTCACATCGTCGCGGGCGATACCCAGAAATCGCGGAATCGCGCCAGCACGGGCAACTTGTGCCGCCAGCATCGGGCCATTGCTGTTGCGGATCTGCGCCGCCGACGGCATGACCGATGCATCGACAATTTCATCACCTGTCGACACGATGGCGACACTCGGCCGTGGTTGCAATTGAACGCGCGTTCGCCCGACCGCCGCAAGCAGGCCAAGCTCTTGGGGGCGCAACCTCGCTCCCACATGAAGGACGACTTCTCCGGTGCGCATCTCCTTGCCGCGATGGAGAATGTTCAGCCCCGCCCGAACACGTGGTTCGTTGGTACGAACACGCGTGCCGACGACCTCACAGCGTTCGATCATGACCACGGCGTCGATGCCACGCGGAACCGGTGCTCCGGTCATGATGCGCGAGGCCTGGCCGGCCTTCACCTCCACAGTCGGCGTTTTGCCCGCGGGGATCTCCTCGACGATCGTCAATTCTGCCTTGCCATCGACGAGATCAGCGGCTCGTAGCGCGAAGCCGTCCATCATCGCCTTGTCGAACGGCGGCAGGTCCAGATCGCTGGCAACATCCTCGGCCAGAACCAAGCCCAGCGATTCGTATGAAATCGCCGCCTCGATCGGCGCGAGCGGCTGCACATTCTCCAGCACGATCTTGAGGGCGTCCGCAACGCCGAGCATGGGGTATCCTCGCCTATCGTACCGGGATGATTCTATCACGTTGGCCCGGAATGTGCCTAGACGGACTTACCTGACGAACATGACGCGATGCATCTTTTTTTGTTGAGCCGCCAGCAACTTCTCGCGTACAATTCCTTCGTTTTCGCGTCACGATGGCAGGTACTGGTTCAAGCGAGGCGCCATGAGATTTCGCATCACGGAAATGTCTTTCGGGGAAATCCTGAGCCGGGCGATTCAGATCTTCTTTGCGCGATTGCCGGCTTTGTTTTTCATTCAGATGATAGTCCTGTCGCCCACGTTGGTGATGCAACTGATGATGCCGGAGGTCGCAATCTCCCGGTTCGGCCATACCTTCGCCGCGCTGCCCATGATCGTCCTTGGTCCGATTGGAACGGCGGCGACGCTGCGCATCGTCATGCAAGAGTATCTCGATCAGCCGATCGGGATTGGCGAGGCGTTTTTGTTCGGCCTGGGCCGATTCCTGCCGCTGCTTGGGACGTCCATCCTGATGGGATTGGGAATCATGCTGGGCTTGTTTCTGTGTTGTATTCCGGGAATCTACCTTCTCATTTGCTGGGCTTTCATGAGCCAAGTCGTCGTGATGGAGAATCTGTCCGGCATGGGGGCTTTGGGACGCAGCAGGGACCTGGTGTTCGGGTTCTTCTGGCACGTTTTCGGCGTCTTGTTCGTGGTGGGACTCGCGATCGGCGTGGCGAACGCGGCGATCAACATCGCGTTGCCGCTGTTCTTCCCATTTGCGATCTGGGTGCCGGGGCCGAATCGTTTTTTTCCACAGGTTCAGCTGATGAACTACCAGAACTTCGTCATCGTGCAGCTTGTTTCGACGCCGGTTAGCGTGCTCGGCCAAACATTCATCGCGGTGGTGACGTCGGTGCTGTATTTTGACCTACGCAATCGCAAGGAGCAGTTCAACATCGAGCAGATTGCCGCGTGGTCCGACCAGTTCCGAACGTGGCGTGACGAACCCGATGTCGCCTTGCCGCCGTCGGCCGAGGGGGGCAAGGCGCCCGAAACCGGAGTGAAGGCATCGGACCACACGGGGACGTCGCCGGAGACGGGAGTCACCGAACGCAAACCGGAGGATCCGAGCCCGCCGGGCCAGAACGTCAATCCAACTCCTTGACGCGAATGTTGCGATAGCGCACCGATTTGCCGAAGAAGCGATCGGGCGCCCCACCATGCACCTGCAAGGCGATATGGCCTTCCTCGGGCAGGAGGATTTTGTTTTTCATGTCGAGGTAGCGTTTCTGGGTGTCGGTCCATTCGACGAACTTCTTGCCCTTGATCCAGGTGGTGACAGTCGGCGGATTGCCGGTGATGCGGGCCTTGAGTTCATTCCATTCGCCGTGCTTCCAGAATGCGGGCCAATCGTCCGGCGAGAGGGGCAGGGGCGTGGCGGCCTTGTCCTTGCCTTTGACGTCAGCGGTGATCTTGTCCGGGGTTTTCAGGAAGCTGAAGTTGCGAAAATGGAAGCCGCCGAGTCCTTCGCCGTAGATGCCCATGAGGTTGCCGCCTTCGTAATAATCGACCATGCACTGATAGGCATTGCCTTTGTCGGTCGAGCGAAGGAAGAGGCCTGAATCGAGCCCGAAGTCATTTTTCATCTCGAGTACGACTTCGAAGTTCTTGTATCTTTTCGTCGTAATGATGATCCCGCCGTTGCCCGGTTCGTCTTGCGTGCCGGTGATGTAGCCGTCCTTGACTTCCCATTTGCCTCCGGACTTGTTTTTGCTCTTGCTGGAGTGGCCACTTTTCGCGGAAATGATCCAGCCATCGAGCGATTTGCCGTCGAAGAGGCTAACGTAGCCGTCGCTGGGTTTCTTGTCTTCGGCGAAACAATCCGGCGGGAAGAGCAGGAATGGTAATGCGATGAAGGGAATCCACGAGAACTGCTGCATAGGGAAATCTCCGAAGGTGCCAGGTTGATGTCGAATGCCATTGTACTCCGGCGAGTCGTGCCGCGTGAGCGGCCGGTTGCGGATAGCGTTAACCGGCTCCTTACGGAGCTCGGCTCGCCTACAATACTGCAATGCAGCCGATCTACCTCGATTACAACGCAACCACGCCGATCGATCCGGCCGTGCTTGAGGCGATGACGCCGTATTTGCAAACCGACTTCGGCAATCCGTCCAGCACGCATGTCTATGGCAAGACCGCGCATGATGCTGTCGAAAGAGCACGGGCTCAGGTCGCGAGCCTGATCGGCGCCCAGCCGGACGAAATCGTCTTCACGGGCGGCGGGACCGAGGCGTCCAACCACGCGATCAAGGGCGCCGTCTACGCCAGCATGTCCGGGTTCTTTGCTCGCTGGTTCACTTCGCCGCACGTCATCATCAGCGACATCGAGCATCCGGCGACGCTTCAGCCCTGTGCGTTCCTCAAGCGGCTCGGCTGCAAAATCACCTCGCTTGGCGTCGATCGCTATGGCAGCGTCGACCCGTTTGCCGTCGAGAACAACATCGGCGGCAGCACGTCGTTGGTCAGCATCATGCACGCCAATAACGAAGTCGGCACAATCCAGCCCATCCGCGATATCGCCCAGTTCGCCAAGGCGCGTGGCGTCCTCGTCCATACGGACGCCGCCCAGTCGCTCGGCAAAATTCCCGTCAACGTCAACGACTTGGACGTCGACCTGTTATCGATCGCGGGGCACAAGCTCTATGCGCCGAAAGGCATAGGGGCGCTTTACATTCGCAGGGGCGCCAAGATCGAATCGCTCATGCACGGCGCCGGACACGAGGCCGGGCGGCGCGCGGGAACCGAGAATGTGCCGTACATTGTCGGCCTAGGCAAGGCGTGCGAGGTCATTCAGCAGAATCCGTCACTGGCGCAACGAATGAAGGGACTGCGCGATCGCCTGTACGATCGGCTGCATCAAGCACTGGGCGATCGCATCGTCTTGAACGGCCATCCCGATTTGCGCCTTCCGAACACGCTCAACATCAACATCCTCGGTCAAATCGGGGCCGATTTCTTGAAGAAGGTGCCGGAGATCGCGGCGTCGACGGGGTCGGCCTGTCACGAGGGATCGATCACGCAATCGCCGGTGCTGTGCGCGATGGGCGTGCCGCCGGAGATTGGACAAGGAGCGGTGCGTCTGAGCGTCGGGCGATTTACGACGGAGGAGGAGATCGACCGGGCGGCGGAGATCATGGTGCGGGCAGCCATCAGAGCGTGAAGCGTAAGCGAAGCGAGATCGTCGCTTACGCTTCAGGCTGCGAGTCAAAACTCCATCGCCCTAAGACTTTGGATGCCGGCGCGCAGCGGCAGCCATATCGCGGCGACGCCGATGCCGATGCCCACCGTCATGCCGGCCCAGACGTACAGCGGGATCTCTTCAAGGGGCACGGCGTGGTCCGGCGTTTGGCCGTGCAAATACTGCATCGGCCCGGCAATCGCCGCGATCACCACGGCCATCAACAGCAGACAGGCCATCAGATTCACCGTAGCGCCAAAACCGACGGCGATCTTCGACGGATCGTTCTCACGGAACTCCGGCATGATCGCCCCGAGCCCGACCGCCATCCCGCTGAAGGCCAACGCTAAGATCACAATCGTGATCAGGTGCACGACCACGATGATCCATGCCATGCCCAGCATCAGATTGCTGAACAGAATCAATAGGCCTCCCGCGGCAAGGCATCCCATCGCAGAGAAGACGAATTTGCCGATCAGCACGCGCGAACGATCAAGGGGCAGAAGGCCCAAGATCCAGAACTTGTTGCCTTCGAGGCTTAACATCGGGAAGATGAATCGCCCGGTGTAGGCGCACATCAGAAACGAGGTGGCGACCAGGGTGAGCATGCTTATGCCGATCTTGAACGGACGGCCGATGTCTTGCTCGTAGAATCGCCGCATCATGAAGAAATAGGCGCAGCCGATGCCGATGAAAATAATCACCTGTGCCCACTGAGCCGGGTCGCGGCGAAAGGCGCGGAAATCTTTGACGATCAGCATGCGCGTTTGCTCGTCGAGCATGAACAACGGGAGCTGAATGAGGTTATCGAGCCAGTGCCCGCCGTAGCGCTGGCGGATCGAATCGCCCGACGCCAGGCGATTGAAGCCGCGGCGATAGAGCATGGTCGATAACCAGACCGTGACGAGGTAAAGGAAAAGCCCGTGGCTCCAGATCAGGGCGAGGTTGTAGGCCATGATGTCCGGTTCGCCGCGGGCCGCGTATTTGATGCCGCGCGACATCCAGTGAAAGGGAACGAGGCTGCCGCCCAAGAAGCTGAGCTCGTTGAGCAAGTTGTCGAACCAGGTGCGTGTGCCGACGCCGAATTCGCGTGCCTCGCGGAACCACAGGATCGACCATATGCACGCGCCGAGAATCGCCACGATAATCGTGCCGACCAAAAGTTGCACGCGATGGCGTGGCAGCAGGTTCACGATGAACAGGCAAAGCATCGAACCGATCGAGCCGGGAATGAGCAGGAAGCCGAGGAAAAATGCCGGCAGAATGGCGTAATAGTACCACGGAGCGCCGCTGCCGACCTCCAGCCCGTAAGCAAGCAGCACGGGACTGCCGATGAGGACAAAAGCCCAGCTACTAAAGGCGACGGCACCTTGGTACTTGTACGCGAAAATCTCATCATCCGGGATCGGCATCGTCAACAGGAATTGACTTTCCGGCGCCGAGAACAAGCTGCTATAGAGGATGATTCCCGTGGAGAACGTCAAAAGCAGCGTCAACATGAAGAAAAAGATGTCGAACAGATACTCCATGAAGGAGCCATCCAGCGGGAGTTGCCAGGTCGGCTGAGTTTTCATCTCATGGAAGCCAAACCAGCTAATCATGAAGATCACAACCCAGATGGCGACGCAGCAGGCGCCGATGATGACGAGCTGCCACCACGATTGCGAAAAGAGCGTCGCCATCGTATTGCGCAAGATCTGCCAGCGCAGGTGTTGGAAGGTCATTGCGTGGGAGGACATGGTGTTGCCTCATCGCCCTTTGCGGCTTCGCGTTCGGACGGCGCCATCCGAGCGCGAAGCCGCAAGCGGCTCACGTCGTAATCGCGGTTTCAATCGCCTTGTCGCCGGTCGGCGCGGGCGTGGCGTCTTCTTCGGTCATCTTGAGGAACACGTCTTCGAGCGAGCCGTGCAGGTCGGCGCGCTGGCGCAACTCGTCGAGCGTGCCGCAGCCGATGAGCTTGCCGTTGTTGATGACGCCGATGCGATCGGAAAGCTGCTCCGCGATGTCGAGCGAGTGCGTTGACAGAAACACTGTGGCCCCGCGGCGCGTCTCGTTGCGCAATACATCCTTAAGCAAGCGAATGCTGCGCGGATCCAGGCCGACCGTCGGCTCGTCCACGATCAGCACCAACGGCTCATGCACCAGCGCCGAAGCGAACACCGTGCGCTGCCGCATGCCATGCGAATAGTTTTGGGTCAGATCGTCAACGAACGATTCCAGGCTGAACAGCTCGATCATCTCCGTGATCTTCTTTGTTGCCTTGTCCGGCGGCATCTGATACATGTCCGCGACGAACTGCAGCAGTTCGCGACCCGTCAGTTTCTCGTAGAGAAATGGCGTGTCGGGAACATAGCTGATTTGCTGCCTGGCCTCTTCCCCGCGTTCGACAAGATCGAAGCCGGCGATACGGATCGTGCCTTCGGTGGGAAAGAGCAAACCGCACATCATTTTGATCGTGGTCGTCTTGCCGGCGCCGTTGGGACCGAGGAACGCGAACAACTCGCCGGGCTGAATGGTCAGGTTCAGATCGCTGACCGCAGGCTTGTTGCCGTAGCTCTTACTGACATGTATGAGTTCGATCATGAGCGTGGCCTATGCCTAGAGTTGAAGTATCCGAACCTCAGGGATCATCTCAGGGGTTCGGAGTACCTCACCCCTGGGCTTCGGATCACTGTCCCGGCGTTCTTTGTATAGTGAAGTTCATTCCCAATTCGGATTGTTCCTGCTGCAACACCAAACCATCGGCCTTGCGGACCCAGGTTCGACCGATGAGGTCCTTCTTACCCAGCTCGCGGTACTCGATCTTGAAGCATTGTACCTCGCGCTGGTCCCACTCGAGCGTGTCAACGGAAACGGCAGCGGTGAGCGTCGAGCCGCTGAGTTGCTTGGCAAACGCCGCCGGTAGTTGCTTTTTGAGCCCTTGCAACGGGTCTGGCCTGGGAACTTTCCACGTTTGTCCGTCGCGCAACCCGCGCAGCCGATTGAACAGGTGCATCGGATTGACGATGTTGCCGGTCTGATCGAAACGTATCTCGCCAAAATCAGGCAGTTTTTCTTCGACATCGTTCAGGAAGAAGGTGGGACGGTAGACGCCGTTGGCGACCGCGCCTTTCATCTCCAAACGAATCTCATCTTTGCTCAGGAGCGGCGCCAAGATCGTGTGTTTCGTGGCGAGTGATTGCAACTTGCCAGCGTCGCTGATGTTGTACTTCACTTCAATCGAGCGAATCTCGATGCCCAGATAGCTAAACTGGCGAAAGCGATAGGCCGTGCGGAATGTGAAGCTGCGATCGGCATTGGAGATGACCTGGGAAGTTGCTCCGCCCGTTCGTTTGCCGTTATGCAGGATCGTCCAAGAAATCTGCGGCGAGCCGATCTCGTCGGTCAGGTCGGGCGTGTAGGTGGGCGAAGCGTCCGCAATCATCGTCGGAACGACTTCACGGTAAACGAGCCAGCCGGTCATCGTCAGCCAAAACAGGATGATGGCGGCGGTCACGATTCGGGATGGCATGGCGTCACCTCCGGCGCGTGTTTACGTTTAGCGTTCGCACGGCGCTCGGCAATCGCTAAACGTAAACGGCAAATGCCTTGCGAACCGTCGCAACGCACGGTATTTTCAGTAGATCATTGTTGCAAGCCGCATCGACATGTTCAAGCATAAAGGATCAGAACGATGCAAAAGACACTACCCTTCCTCGTCGTCGCCGGTTTCATGTTCGCGGTCGCCGGTCCGCAATTCGCGGCCGCGCAGAAGCCCAAGGAGAAGGGGAAGTTCGATCCGCCCAAGATTTTCGAACCGAGCCAAGAAGTGCTCGATCAAATCCTGGCCAAGACCGCCCAGCTGGAAGCCAAGATCGAATCGCTGCGAAAAGACAAGAAAACGCACGACCTGTTGCCGGATGTCGAAATCTACCTGCGCGGCGCTCGCAACATCGTTCGCTTCAAGGAGTACTACAACAAGGACTCCGCGAAATGGACGCTCGATTGCCTTGACGAGGGAATGTTCCGCGCGGAACATTTAGCCAAGTTGCAAGCACCCTGGACCCACTTGCAGACGCGCAACGTCCTGAGGGCGTATCGCTCGCAAATCGACGGCACCGCGCAGCCGTACGGCGTCACCTATCCGCTCAGCTTCGACCGCGGCGCCGATCGGGCGAAGAAGTGCCGCGTCGATATCGTGTTGCATGGCCGCAATGCGAGTTTGACCGAGGTGGCGTTTCTCAACGCGCACAACGGTAAGAAGAAACCGCCGGCCGATCAGGACTGGATTCAGATCGATATCTTTGGCCGAGGCAACAACGCCTATCGCTGGGCCGGCGAAGCCGACGTCTTCGAAGCGATGGAAGCGTTCTTCAAAGGCGAGGCGAAGTACGCCGGCGGGCATCAACCTGATCGAAATCGCATTGTCCTGCGCGGCTTCTCGATGGGCGGGGCTGGGACCTGGCATCTCGGCCTGCATCACCCCGACAAATGGTGCGTCATGGGCCCCGGCGCCGGCTTCACCACCACCCACGACTACGCCTGGAAAGGTAAAAAAGACCTGCCCGATTACCAGGAAAAGTGCCTGCGCATCTACGACGCCATCGACTACGTCGAAAACGCCCGCATGATCCCAATCGTCGCCTACTCCGGAGCCGATGATCCGCAAAAACTCGCCGCTGACAATATCGAGAAGCGCCTGAAGGAGTTGAAGATCGACGCAATGACCCATCTCATCGCGCCGGGCTTGAAGCACACCTTCCCGGCCGATTGGGTCAAGAAGGCCAACGCGCTTTGGTCCGGCCATGCAAACAAGGGCCGGGCCGAAGCTCCGGCCAAGGTGTCTTTTGTCACTTACTCGCTTCTCTACTCGTCGGTTGCGGGCGTCGAAATTCAGCGTCTGGACCGGCACTATGAAAAAGCCGTCGTCAACTCGGAAAAAACGGCGAACGGATTTCGCATCCAGACCGAAAACGTCCGCAGGCTCCTGCTCACCTGGCCTGCGGTGAAAGAAAAGCAATTTGTCGTCAACATCAACGGCCAAGAACTCAAGACGGTCGCACTCGAACTTCTTCACGGAGGCGAGAAACTGGATGTCAAAGAGCAGGCAATCTGCCTTGAGCGGGAGGGGAAGGAGTGGAAAGCCACGCAAATGCTGGATGAGCGTGACGAATTGACGGACCGCCTCGTCAAGGTTCACGGGTTGCAAGGCCCGATCGATGATGCTTTCGTCGACTCATTCGTCTGCGTCCTCGGCAGCGGCGACACCTGGCATCCGGCCACGCAGAAATTCGTCGATGCCAAGGTCACGGCGTTCAGACACGACTGGGCCAAGTACTTTCGCGGCGAGCTTCCCACCATCGGCGACTACGCGGTAACGCCGAACGAGATCATGGACAAGAACCTGATCCTCTTCGGCGATCCGCAGTCGAACCTGACGTTGGCCCAGATCTTGCCAAGGCTGCCGCTCAAGTGGACGAAGGACGAAATCGAGTTTGGCGGCAAGAAATACAAGGGGTCGGAGCATGTGCCGGTGCTGATCTTCCCGAACCCGCTCAATCCCAACAAGTACGTGGTGCTGAACACCGGGCACACCTGGCCGTCGGCGGATTATGCGAAAACGAACGCGCTGCTGTACCCGCGTCTGGGCGATTACGCGATCCTGCGCATGTCCGACGGAAGCGTCGCGACGGCGGGGTTGTTCGGTGAATTCTGGCGTGTGGAGAAATAACCCGTTTACGTTTAGCGCTCGCAGGTCGCCGTCCGCGGCATGGCGCCGCCGCAAGGGACCCCGCGAGCGCTAAACGTAAACCAGCGGAGGACATTATGCGATACGTCGCGTTCCTTTTTCTGGTCCCGATGGTCGCACATGCCGGCGAGACCATCGTCCCGAAGAACGCCAAGCTCCAAAAACTCTGGAGCGAAGGCGAGTTCACCGAAGGCCCCGCGTATGGCCCCGATCACTGCGTCTATTTCTCCGACATCGGCAATCGCATCATGAAGTTCGATCCGGCCACGGGCAAGACGACCGAGTTCCGCAAGCCGTCGGGACGGGCCAACGGCAACAAGTTCGATCCAAAGGGCCGGCTCGTCACTTGCGAAGGCGCCAACTCCGGCGGCAATCGCCGCATCACTCGCACCGAGAAGGATGGCGCGATCACGGTCCTCGCCGACAACTGGAAAGGCAAGAAGTTCAATAGCCCCAACGATCTGGTCATCGACTCCAAAAACCGCGTCTACTTCACTGATCCGCGTTACGTCGGCAATGAGCCGCGCGAAATCGATTCCGAAAGCGTCTACCGCATCGATCCCGACAAGACCGTCACGCAGCTCATCTTCCATGTCGCCAAGCCGAACGGCATCATGCTCGCGCCCGACATGAAGACGCTTTACCTCGCCGACAGCCCGCCGGCGCCTAAAGGCAATCGCTATCTGCTCGCCTACGCGCTCGACGACGACGGCAAGGTCGGCAAGAAAAAGATCCTACACGACTTCGGCGACGATCGCGGCATCGACGGCATGTGCATCGACATCAAGGGCAACATCTACGCCACGGCCGGAAAGGGCAAAACCGGCGGCGTGTACATCTTCAACGCTGACGGCAAGAAGATCGACTTCATCGCAACGCCCGAGACGCCGACCAACTGCTGCTTCGGCGGCGACGATCGTCGCATGCTCTACGTCACCGCCGGCAAGTCACTCTATCGCATCCATCTGACGATCGATGGTTTCGCAGTGTATTGGCCGAAATAATGGATTGTTCACGTTTAGCGTTCGCATGGCGCCATGCGAACGCTAAACGCAAGCCAGGAGGACACCATGCCAGACAATGACTCGTCACTTGCCGTCTTCATCGACTTCGAGAACCTCGCTCTTGGGTTCCAGAACCGGCGCGATCGCTTCGATATCGGTCGCGTGCTGGCCAGGCTGGTTGAAAAGGGAAAAATCGTCGTCAAGAAGGCGTACGCCGACTGGAGCCGATTTTCGCCGTATACGCAAGCGCTTCACGAGGCGGCGATCGAGTTGATCGAGATACCCAAGCGCATGCAGACGGGAAAGAACTCCGCCGACATCCGGCTCGTCGTCGACGCCATCGACATGGCTTATTCCAAAGAGCACATCGACACGTTCGTGATCGTTTCCGGCGATTCCGATTTTTCACCGCTCGTGTCAAAGCTCAAGGAGAACGGCAAACACGTCATCGGCCTTGGCATGCAGGATTCGACGTCGGAACTGCTGCGCGACAATTGCGACGAGTTCATTTACTACGAAGACCTCGGCAAGGCGCCAACGATGGCGCCGTCGTTGCCCGCGAGTTTGCCCGAGACGAAGAAGAAGGCCTTTAGCTTGCTGATGGAGTCATGCTTGGCGCTACGGCGCGAGAACAAGGAGAAGCTCGGCGCGTCGATGGTCAAAGACACGATGAAGCGCAAGAAGCCATCGTTTAACGAGACGTATCATGGCTATCGCAGCTTCAGCGAGTTGTTGCTGGATGCGCAAAAGGAAGGACTGTTGGAACTGGTGATCGACGAGCGCAGCCGAACGTACGTGGTGACGCGGTTTGGAGCGGAGATGCAGCAGAACGGCCCAGTGATTCCGGTGCTGCGCAAGCGTCGGCGTCGCCGGCCGAGATCGCGATCCGTAGGTGAACGCTTGCGCGAGGCGCAAGCCGAGACTGCTTCCGAACAGGCGTCCGCACCGGCGCCGGAGACGGGCGAGACCTGACCTCGTCGCTTGCGGCGTAGCTAATGGAAATCGTGGAGCCCATTCTTGTCGGCGGTTGACAATTTTCTGCGGCAGGTTCTGCGGAGCGGTTTGCTCGATCGGGAGCAAATGCAGAAGACGCTGCGCTCGCTGCCGAAGGAACGCCGGGACGACGTCATTGCGATCTCCGATCACCTGGTGGCGCACCGGCAGTTGACGCGATTCCAGGCGTATAAACTGCATCAAGGCATCAGTTTAGGGTTGATGCTCGGGTCTTTTCGCATCTTGACGCCGCTGGGCCGTGGCGGCATGGGGAGCGTTTATTTGGCGTTCGACACGCGCAATAACCAACACGTCGCGCTCAAGATCCTTCCGCCTCGCGCTGCAAAGCGTGAAGAACGCCTGGTCGCTCGTTTCCAGCGCGAAATGGAATTATCACAGAAAGTGCAGCATCCACACCTGGCTCGAACGCTGGAAACCGGCGTTATCAAAAACGTCCACTATATTGCCATGGAGTTCATTCCCGGCAAGACACTGTTTCGCATGGTGTCGTCGCAGGGCACGTTGCTCGTGGCGCGGGCGGCCCATCTGTTCGCCGAGGTTGCGTCGGCACTGGAGCAAGCGCATCGGCAAGGCGTCATCCATCGCGACCTAAAGCCGTCCAACATCATGGTGACTCCGTACGATCACGCCAAGGTATTGGACCTTGGGCTGGCGTACACCGAAGGCGAAGAGGTCGACGACATCGAGGTGGTCGGTGGGCGCGGCTACATCGTCGGCTCGATCGATTACATGGCCCCGGAGCAAACACGCGATCCGACCGACATCGACGGCCGTGCCGACCTCTATGCGCTCGGTTGTTGTCTGTACTTCACGCTGACCGGCCGGCCGCCATTTCCCACAGGGACTAACCAAGAAAAAGTGAAGGCGCATCGCCACGAGACGCCAACGCCGATCCGAAGCATCAATCCGGAAGTGCCCGAGACGTTCGCGGCGATCGTCAACAAACTGCTGGCCAAGGCGCCGGGCGATCGCTTCGCGTCAGCGGCGGAGCTTGGCGCCGTCTTGGCGAGTTGGCGGAGCGGCAACGAGAGGCCGCTCGACCAACCGGGCGATCCGGAGTTTACTGAGTGTGTCAACGCCTTTGTGGATGGCTGGACTGCTCCGGAGCCGTCGGCCAAGGAAGCAACCGCAGACGCCGTGCTGTTTCACGTCGAGGCGGAAGAAAAACCCGTGCAAGAGGAGGTGCTGTCGCGAACCATTTTCGACGAAGTCGACCGCATCGAACCGCACGTTTGGCTCATCGCCCTGGGCACGCTCGCCATCGGTGCAGTCTTCTTCTGCGCATTCGGGGCGTGCGTGGTGGTGTGGCTGTCATCGCGGTGACGAGCGTTCAGCGGCGTCATTGCCTACAATGACGAGAAGGCCCACAGGACGCACGAAGGAGACCCGCACGATGCCGCAGAAGTTTGAGGAGATGCTGGCGAGCCTGACCGAGGCCCAGCGCGAGGCAGTGCTTCACACGGAGGGGCCGCTGTTGGTGCTCGCCGGGCCGGGCAGCGGCAAGACGCGCGTCATCACCTGCCGCATTGCCAACCTCATCCATCAAGGTGTTCGGCCTTATCAGATCCTGGCGATCACATTCACGAACAAGGCGGCCGCCGAGATGAAGCAGCGCGTTGCCGCCATGCTTCCGGGCCATAGCGTTTGGATCAGCACGTTTCATAGCCTTGGCGTGCGGCTCCTGCGACAATACGCCGATCGGCTGGGCCTCGACCGCAACTTCACGATCTATGATCAGAACGACCGCGTTCGGCTGGTAAAATTGGCCCTCGACTCGGCAGCAATCGACAGCACGCGCTTTACGCCCGATACGATCCAAGGCGCGATAAGCAAGGCCAAAAACCAACTGCTCTTGCCGCCCGCCTACGCGGAGAAGGCGAACGATTACTTCACGCAGGTTGTCGCTCAGGTCTATCCGGTCTACGAAAAGAAGATGCGCGACGCCAATGCGGTCGACTTCGACGACCTGCTCCTTTGGCCCGCGTTGGCGCTCAAGAACAACGAAGAGATTCGCGCCGAACTTGATTCGCGCTTTCGTTATGTCTTGGTCGACGAGTACCAGGATACGAATCGGGCTCAGTACGCGATCGCTCGTGGCTTGACGATCGACTATCCGAATCTCTGCGTCGTTGGCGATCCGGATCAGTCGGTTTACCGGTGGCGCGGGGCCGACATTCGCAACATTCTCGATTTCGAACGCGACTTTCCGAATGCTCGGGTCATCGCTTTGGAAGAGAACTTTCGCAGCACCAAGGCGATTCTTCGCGTTGCTGATCACCTCATCGTGCACAACAAGAAGCGGAAGCCGAAAACGCTGTACACGGCCAAGGACGAAGGCCAACCGGTCGGCGTGCTGTTGTTCGAGACCGGCATGGAGGAAGCCGACCTGATCGCGCAGCGCATTCGCCTGGCGGTGGAAGGAGAATCGCTCCCCTCGCCCCTCCGGGGGAGAGTGGCCGGGGATGAGGAGGCCGAGCCAACCACGAAACGCCGTTACCGCGATTTCGCCATCTTGCTGCGCATCAATGCCCTGTCGCGCAACCTGGAAGCGGCATTCGTGCGGCAACGCATCCCATTCCAGATCGTCCGCGGTGTCGCCTTCTTCGAACGCAAGGAAAACCGCGATATCCTGGCGTACTTGCGCCTGTTGCTCAATCCGAAGGACGACCTGTCGTTCCTGCGTGCCGTCAACGAGCCGGCGCGAGGCATCGGCAAAACATCGCTGGAGCACTTGCAAAAATACGCTGAGCCGCGCGAGATGAGCCTTCTCGAAGCCGCGGGACAGGTCGACAAGATTCCGGCCATACGCGGCAAGGCCGTCAACGGACTTCGGGCGTTCGCTCACATGATGAGTGAGTTACGAAGCGTTCTCGAAGCGACGCCCGATGAAGTGATGCGGCAAGTAATCGATCGCTCCGGGTATCGCCGCATGCTCAAGGAGTCGACCGATTCGGAGGATCAAGAACGCCTGGCGAATATCGAGGAACTCATTACCGCGGCGCATCAGTTTCATGCCGAGGACGAGAGTCGCACCATCGCGGATTTCCTGGAGAATATCACGCTCGCCAGCGATGTGGATGGCTGGGACGAGAAGCAAGATTGCGTCGCCGTCATGACTTTGCACGCTGCCAAGGGCTTGGAGTTCCCAGTCGTCTATATGATGGCGATGGAGCAGGGGATCTTGCCGCACGAGCGTAGCCTGACGCGCGACGAGGAACTCGAAGAAGAACGGCGGCTGGCGTTCGTCGGCATCACGCGCGCTCAGGAAGAGCTATATCTTAGCTATGCCCGCATGCGCGAGTTTCGCGGCCAAACGCTCTACGCGGTGCCGAGCATGTTCCTGGAGGAATTGCCGAGCGACGGAATGGAAGCGATCGACCTGTCGGCAAGCAGCGGTCGCACCTCCGCGGCGGCAGACGCCTGGCGGGGCCATACCACGGGAGCCAGCCAAGGATGGTACGACACAGGATTCGCCACGAGTCGGGAGCGTGTGGAGAGCCGCGAGCCTTCGGCGAACCGGGAGCGTGAGCGACTGGAGGAGTCCGCATCATCCGGCGACTACGAAGTCGGTGTGCTGGTTCATCACGAAGTTCACGGTGTGGGACGCATCACCGAGGTCAGCGGGCACGGTGCGCTTCGCAAGCTGAAGATCCGTTTTGCCAGCGGCGAGCGGAAATTCATCGCGGCGAAAGCCAGACTTGCCATCGTTCAAATGCCGTAGTATTTGCGGCTCAGGCGGTTGAGCCGAATCCGTTTCCTATTTTTGGAGCCAATCATGCGATGCCTTGCCGTCGTCTTGGCGAGCCTGGCGTTGGCGAACATCAGTTCTGCCCAGGGCGTGCCGAAGCTGCCGCCGCCACCGTCGCTGCCTCCGTCGCTCAAGATTGTTGCTGAAGTTGACAGAGACAGGGGCAACTTCGTGTTTGTCGAAACGGTCACGCGGTTCGTCGAGGTGACAAAAGAAGTTGAAGTGATGCAAAACGGCATGGTGTTCAAAAGGACTGTAACCGAAAGTGTTCCTGTCATGGAGATGCGCATGGTTGCTCACGCCATCAAGGACAACCGATTCATGACGGCCGGCGGCAAGAAGATCGCGCCGGACGACGTGCTGAATCGCCTCAAGAAGGGCGCAGTCGTTGCGGTCAGCGGCAACAATGTCCCTCCCGCGGCCGCATTCCTGCAAGCGCTCAATGCCGAGACGATCGTGATTATCCCGACGCGAGTGCAGGGCGATTTCATCCCGCCTCCACCGCCGCCGCCTCCGCCGCCGAAAAAGGCCGACTCGTAATTGCCCGCCCCGTTTAGCGTTCGCGCGGCGCCGCGCGAACGCCAAACAGGTCCCAAGATACTCTGGACGATATCATGTTCATCCTCAGTGCTTTCGCCGACGAAATCGATCCCGATCCGAAGAAGCAGGTCGATGTGCTCAAAGCGTGCGGCGTTCGCCATATCGAGTTTCGCTCGATTCTGGGCACGAATGTGCTGGCGCTCACCGATCTGCAAATCCGCGAGTTTCAGTCGCTCCTGACCAAGGAGGGCTTCTGGCTAAGCGCCATCGGGTCGCCGATCGGCAAGATCAAGATCGACGATCCGTTCGAGCCGCACCTGGAGAGATTCAAACGCGCCATCTACTTGTGCGGTGTCTTCGGCGTCAAGAACATCCGTATCTTCAGCTACTATCCGCCCGACAACTTCGACGGCGACTGGTCGAAATGGCGCACTGAAGTGATGAAACGCATGACGCAAAAATGTGAGCTGGCGGCCAGAGCGGGCGTTCGGCTTGTTCACGAAAACGAGCATCGCATCTACGGCGACTCGCCTGAGCGCGTCACCGACTTGATGACGACTCTGCGAGCGAAATTCCCCGCGACTGTCATCGGCGCCGTGCACGACCCGGCCAACTTCGTCTTCTGCGGCTATGATCCCTGGCAAGGCTGGCTGGCGTCGAAACCGTTCCTCGTGCACTTCCACATCAAAGACTGGATTGCGAAAGCAGAGCACGGATCTCTCGCCGGCGAAGGGCAGGGCCGCATTCCCGAGGTGATCGCCGACGCCGTCACGATGGGCTACGACGGTTTCGCAACGCTCGAGCCGCATCTCTTGGGCGGCGGTCCGACGGGCGGCGTCACGGGCCCGGAGTTGTTCCCGAAGGCAGTGGCGGCGTTCAAGAAAATACTCGATGGCGCCGGCGCGAAATATCGATAAACACCGCATGCGGCTTCGCGTTCGCATGGCGCCATGCGAACGCGAAGCCGCATGCGGAAATCTCAAGAATATGCAACAAGTCCATCTTCGCATCAACGACGCCGCCACGGGGCAAGCGACGCCCGTGCGCTTGCGCATCACCGACGCCAGCGGGACCTACTACGCCCCGCATGGCCGCCTCACGGAATTCGCGACCGGCGTCAACCAGGATGTGGGCGGCAATGTGCTGATCGGCGCCAAGAAATGGTGCTACATCGACGGCACGTGTGAAATCCTCCTGCCGCCGGGCGAACTGCACGTAGAGATCAGCAAAGGCCCCGAGTACAAGCCGATCGACGAAGCCGTCACGCTCATCCCCGGCAAGATGTCGCTGCGGTTTACCATCGAACGCTGGTGCGACATGCGCAAGCTCGGCTGGTACTCCGGCGACACGCGCGTCCACTACATGACGCCGGACGCGGCGCTGCTTGAGGGGCAAGCGGAGGATTTGGCTGTTGTCAACCTGCTGGCAAAGGAGACATTTCTCCACGACCGTGCCGAGCACAAAGCGGTTCCGAACCTGCTGTCGTTCAGTGGGCAAGCGTTCGCGCGAGAAACGAGCAATTGCGGCGTTGCGGTCAACACGCTCAATGAGAGTCCGCAACTCGGCAGCCTTGGGTTGCTGCACTGTCATCGCGTCGTGTATCCGCTGACTTTTGACGATGCGAACTGGACGCTCGCGGATTGGTGCGGCCAGTGCCATCGTAAGAAAGGGCTGGTCGTATGGACGGCGCCGAACTTCCGTTGGGTTGGCCATGGTGTCGGCGAAACGCTGGCGAACGCCGTGCTCGGCGACATCGACGCTTTTGAGCTGACATCTTTCGAGGACTCAAAGCTCGACTCGCTTGTCGACTACTACGCTCTCCTTGACGTAGGTGTGTTTCTGCCGCTTGTTGGGGCGAGTGCGAAGGAGAGCAATGAAACGCTGCTCGGCGGCATGAGGACGTACGCTTTCGTTCAATCGGACCAGGCGCCGACGTACTCGGCGTGGATCGAATCGATTCGATCCGGGAAGACGTTCGTGACGAACGGGCCGCTGCTGCAATGGACGCTTGACGGTAAGCCTGCAATCGGGCCACTCCGGCCAGCTAGTGGCCAGGCCTTACGCGTACATGCAGAGGCGACGAGTTTGGCTTCGTACGACAAGATTCAGATCATGTGGAATGGTGAACCGATAGCGTCGTCAGCTTCACATTCGGTTGACTGCGAGTTCGCGCCGCAAGAAAGCGGCTGGATTGCCGCGCGATGCCTAGGCGGTGAACGGGCGGGCTGGACTACGTCGGGGGATGTGTTCGCGCATACGTCTGCGTTGGAAGTGCGATTGGACGACAGACCCTTCCTGGGACGTGAATCAGCGGTTCGTCGTCTTCGCGCGGACATCGACAAACTGAGCGAATGGGCGAACCGCGAGTCCCTGGCACGCCTAATTTCGGTGCTGGAAGAAGCGCGGACAGTGCTTGCGAAAAAGTTGTCATGATGCAACGACGCCCGTGCGAGGTGTCAAGGTCCGTTGTTTTCCGACGCGTTTTTTTCGACCCATGTTCTGCGCGGAACATGGCCCGACGGGCGATTGGACGCTGGTCGAGTTTTCTGCTAACATTCCATCATGACCAGAGTGATTCAATCCCTGATCCCGATCGCCATTGACGCCGCGCAGGGAGTGCGTGTCGATGTTCGATGGTTCCGGGGCTGAGGTGGCGTTATCGTTGCCAGCGATGTTGACGGCCCTGGATTGATGTCCAGGGCTTTTTTGTTTGATCCCAGGGCTTCGTGGTGAATCATGACACGCATCCAAATCTATGACACGACGCTGCGCGACGGCAGCCAGGGGGAAGGGATCAACTTCTCGCTCCAGGACAAGCTGCTCATTACGAAAAAGCTCGACGAAATAGGCGTCGATTACATCGAAGGCGGCTACCCGCTCTCGAATCCAAAGGACTTCGAGTACTTTCAGGAAATCCGCAAGCTCAAGCTCAAGCACGCCAAGGTCGCCGCGTTTGGCATGACGCGCCGTAAAAACTGCGACCCCGGAGCCGATGTCTGCCTCAAGGCGCTGGTCGATTCGCGTGCGGCCGTCATCACCATCGTCGGCAAGACATGGGACATGCACGTGACCGAGGTGCTCGGCGCGACGCTCGACGAGAACCTGCGCATGATCAACGACTCGGTGCGCTACTGCAAATCGCAGGCGCACGTCGACGAGGTGCTCTACGACGCGGAGCATTTCTTTGACGGCTTCAAGGCGAACCCCGAATACGCGCTCAAGACATTGAAGGCAGCCCTTGACGGCGGCGCCAAGATGGTGATCCTGTGCGACACCAATGGCGGCACGCTGCCGGGCGATGTCGCCGAACGGGTCGCCACGATTCGCCAAGGACTCCCCGGCGTGGCGCTCGGCATCCACTGCCACAACGACTGTGACGTGGCGACTTCCAACTCGCTTGTCGCCGTCGCTCAGGGCGCGACGCAGGTGCAAGGCACGATCAACGGAATCGGCGAACGCTGTGGCAACGCCGACCTCGTCGCCATCATCGCCAACCTCACGGTCAAGCTCGGCTACGACGTGCTCCAGCCGGGAAGTCTTCAGCATCTGACGGAGCTGTCGCGCTATGTGTACGAAATCGCCAACATGAACTTTCGCAACAACCAACCATTCGTCGGCACGTCCGCTTTCGCTCACAAAGGCGGCATGCACGCTCACGGCGTCGCGCGCGTGTCTGCCAGCTACGAGCACATTGACCCTGTCCTTGTCGGCAATGAGCGTCGCATCTTGATCAGCGAACTGTCCGGGCAAGCGAATATCCTTACGAAGACCGCGAAATATGCAATTGCAAACAACAAGGAGCTAAGCGTCAAGCTACGCGACATGGTGCAGGACCTTGAAAACCAGGGCTACGAATTCGAAGCGGCAGAGGCGTCATTCGATCTGCTGGTCAAGAAAGCGCTCGGCGTCTATCGGCCCAAGTTCGAACGGATTGCGTATCGCGTTGGCGTAGAGACGGTTTCCTCCCCTCTCCCGGCCGGGGGAGAGGGGCCGGGGGTGAGGGGGCTGTCAACCGAGGCGACCGTGAAAATCCGCATCGGCGATGTCATAGAGCACACGGTGGCGGAAGGTGATGGTCCCGTCAACGCTCTCGACGCTGCCCTTCGAAAGGCCTTGCAGGACGCGTATCCGAACCTGGCCCAGATGCAACTTGTCGATTACAAGGTGCGCGTCGTCAACAGCCGGGCAGGCACGGCCGCGCGGGTGCGCGTCGTCATCGAATCGCGCGATCACACGGATGTCTGGGGCACGGTCGGCGTCAGCGAGAATATCATCGAAGCAAGCTGGCTAGCGTTGGCGGACAGCTTTGAGTACAAATTATTCAAGGACGAGGAGCAATGACTGTTTACGTTTGGCGCTCACATGGCGCCGCACGAGCGCTACACGTAAACAAGAGGCTTTTGACATGTCCGACGCCGACTCCGATTCGACCGATCGCGCCATGTTCTGGGTCAACCTCGTTGGCTTCGGCCTGGCGTTCGCACTGCTCGGCGCCTTTTTCGTTCTGTATGGACCTGGTTTTTTGGGGTTGATCATCGTGATGTTCGGCGGAGGGCCGAACTTGCCGGACCGTTGAGGATGGGCGAAGCGATGCACGAACGTCAAACGGATCTTGGCGACAGTGCATATTGGGTAAATCTCATTGCGATCAGCGTCCTGGTTGCAGGTCTATTTGTTTGTCTATATGGTGGCGAGATCGTTTTGCTCGTGGCATCATTTTCGGGCATAGCCGGTTAAGGAGATTGGAAGGAACAATGGAACTTGCCAAGGCCTACAACCCGCAGGAAGCACAAGCGAAGTGGCTCGCGTTCTGGGACGAGCGAGGCTACTTTCACTCCAGGCCCGATTCGCGCAAACCGTTCACCATCGTCATTCCGCCGCCGAATGTGACCGGCGCTCTGCACATGGGGCACGCCCTCAACAACACGTTGCAAGACGTGCTCATCCGCTGGCGCCGCATGCAGGGCTACAACGCTTTGTGGATGCCCGGCACCGATCACGCCGGCATCGCGACCCAGGCCGTGGTCGAGCGGCTCATCATGCAGACGGAGAAAAAGACTCGCCACGAGATTGGCCGCGAGGATCTGGTGAGGCGCATCTGGGCCTGGAAGGACAAGTACGAAGCCCGCATTCTCGGCCAGCTCAAACAACTCGGCTGTTCGTGCGACTGGGCCCGCACGCGCTTCACGCTCGATCCCATCTGCGCGAGGGCTGTGCGCGAAACGTTCTTCAATATGTTCAAGGCGGGCTTGATTTTTCGCGGCAAGCGACTCGTGAATTGGGACACGTCGTTGCAAACGAGCGTGGCCGACGATGAGACGTACACCGAGGACACCAAGGGGGGATTTTGGACGTTCAAATATCCAGTGAGGGACGAGGGACAAGGGACGAGGGGCGAGGAAAATGCGGCACTCGCCCCTCACCACTCGCCCCTTTACATCTCATTCTCGACCACCCGCCCCGAGACCATGCTCGGCGATACCGCCGTCTGCGTCCATCCGTCCGATGAGCGCTACAAGCACCTCATCGGCAAGCATGTGCACATCCCGCTCGTGAACCGCGATATCCCGATCATCGCCGACGCGCTGCTCGCCGATCCGACGCTCGGCACCGGTTGCGTGAAAGTGACGCCGGCCCACGATCCGAACGATTATGCCTGCTACACGCGCAATCCGCACATCGGCATGATCAACATCCTCAACCCCGACGGCACCATCAACGAGAACGGCGGCAAGTACACGGGCCTAGATCGCTACAAGGCCCGCGAAGCCATTGTTACTGACATGGAGGCGCTCGGCCTGTTCGAGGGCAAAGAGGAGCGCGTGATCCCGCTGAAGTACAGCGATCGCTCGAAGACGCCGATCGAGCCGTACCTGAGCGACCAGTGGTTCGTGAAGATGGGGGATTCCTCCCCTCTCCCCCCGGGAGAGGGGAGAAAAGGCCTGGCCCGCATGGCGATGGAAGCCGTCGAGAACGGGCACGTGCAGTTCTTCCCGGAGCGTTACAAGAATTCGTACCTCGATTGGCTCGCGGAAAAGCGCGACTGGTGCATCAGCCGCCAACTCTGGTGGGGCCATCGCATTCCGGTGTGGACCAAGCGATTTGAGGATTACAGCGAGATGGTGAGTACCCGCTTGGCTGGCAACCAAGCGATTTTTCCATCCTATTATGAATCCGGCGCACTTTTTCCTGCGTTCGAAAATAGGGACCACGCGCAGATATCCGAAGACATTGCAGATCATGTTTGGATGCAGGCCGAGAAACCAGCAGATTCAATGGCGTGGACCGTTCGTCTATGCGTCTCGCCCGGCCACGAGGAACTCGAGCGGCAACTAGAAGCCGTGGGATTTACGCAAGACCCCGACGTGCTCGACACCTGGTTCAGCTCGATGCTCTGGCCGCACTCGACGCTCGGCTGGCCGGAGAAGACGCCGGAGCTGGAGTATTACTATCCGACCAGCGTGCTCGTGACCTCGCGCGACATCATCACGCTGTGGGTGGCTCGCATGGTGATCGCGGGGTTGTACAACCTGCATCACGTGCCGTTCCATCAGGTGTACATCACCGTCAAGCTGATGGACGGCTTCGGCGAGACGATGTCGAAATCGAAGGGGAACGGCGTCGATCCGCTCGACATTATCGACCGATACGGGGCCGACGCGCTGCGGTTCCTCATCATGCAGATTTCGACGGAGACGCAGGACGCGCGCATGCCGGTGGCGAATGTGTGCCCGCATTGCGATGCACTGGTGCCGGTGAAGCAAGAGCACATGTACATGCGGACCAAGAAGCTGGCGTGCCCGAATTGCAAGCAGCCGTTCCGCCCCGGCGGCCCGTGGCCCTCGGACGATCCGGACCTGAAGACGGCCAAGCAGGCGTCGGAGCGCTTCGAGATTGGCCGCAACTTCGCGAACAAAATCTGGAACGCGGCCCGCTTCATCCTGATGAACCTCGACGGCTACACGCCGCAGGCAATTCGGCGCGAGGAGCTGCCGCTGGAGGACCGCTGGATCCTGAGCCGGCTCGCGTCGGCGACGAAGGACGTGACGGAACAGCTCGAAGGATTCCGCTTCAGCGATGCAGTGCGGACACTGTACGACTTCATCTGGTCGGAGTTCTGCGACTGGTATTTGGAGATGGCGAAGGGACGCCTTCGGAGGGATGAAGGCGGAAGGATGAAGGATGGAACACTCGCCGCTTTCATCGACGTGAAATCCGTCAAACTGACCGACGTGACGATTCCACCAGCCGTGCTCGAATTGGTGCCGGAGGGGATGGCACGCGAAAACGTGATCATTCCGCTGTCGCTGGATGGTCGGTCGCTGCAAATCGCTGTGAGCGATCCGACCGATTTCGACACGCTCACAAAGTTGCAGTTCATCCTGGAGAAGGACATCCAGCCGGTGCTAGCGCCTCGGGAGCAGATCATCGCTGCCATCAACCGGCACTATGGGCAGTCCGACACTGATAGAAATACCGTGCAGCGCGTCCTCGTCGGTGTGCTCGACGCCATCGTGCGGCTCATTCAACCGATCATGCCTTTCGTTGCGGAGTCGATCTGGAGCGCCCTCAACGACGTGGCATTCGAGCGAGGATTGCCTGGGCCGGAACCCGCGACGGAGAGTGTGGTGATCGCGCCGTGGCCGGAGTTCCCGGCGGATTGGCGCGATGGGGCGATCGAGGGAAACATCGCGCACATGCAGGAGCTGGTGCGCTCGGTGCGCGAGGTGCGCAATCGTTACAACATCGAGCCGCGAACGCCGCTCGACACGTTCGTGAAGTGCGGCCCGGCGATCGCGAGTAACTTCGCCACGCTGGCGCCGTTCATCAAGCTGCTGGCCGGCGTGGGCGAGCTTCAGTGTGGACCTGACGTGAAGAAACCGCCGCAGCCGGCGAGCCACGTGACGCCGGAGTTCGAGGTGTACGTATCGCTTGCTGGGCTGATCGACCCGGCCGCCGAGACGAAGCGGCTCGACAAGCAGCTTGCCGACAAGAAGAAGCAACTCGCCGGCGCCGAGGCAAAGTTGAAGAACGAGAGCTTCGTCAAGAACGCGCCACCGGAAGTCGTCGAGCAACAGCGGGCGTTGGTCGCCGATTTGCAGAAGCAGATCGCGACGATCGAGCAGAACATCAGGGATTTACAGCAGTGATTGTTTACGTTTTGCGTTCGCGCGGGGTTGGCGCTTGCATACCGCAATCGAACGCGCTTTGCGAGCGCTAAACGTAAACAGCCGGGTTCAAAAATGACCTCCGTCGCCGCCATGGATCGCATCAACCTCATTCTCGCCCATGCGTGGATGGTCCGGCAATTCCTGAAGCATGCCGACGAAGTGCAGAACGATGAGGAGATGCTCGACGTTCATCGGGCGATCTTCGATTACTCGCGTGCCTTGGAGCCGAGCTTGCAGCGGCGCGATGCCGCGGAGTACGTTCGCAGAGCGAACAACAAGCTACATCGACTGAAAAAAGCAGCGGAGTTCTTTCATCAGAACTTCCTGCGCGTTTCCGACCACACCAACTTTCAGATGGCGGCGATATCGTTGACGTTCGTCGTTCGGCAGATCGAAGAAGTGTTGGCCGCCGTTTCTGAGCCGGAAGCGTAAGCGAGGGATTCGATACGCCGGCGCTCAGCCGGCCTGTTCAAAAGGGAGCTTCGGCAGCGCCTTGATGACGGATTTGTCGCGGCCGGTGTGCTTGGCTTCAGCGAGAGCGGCGGCGGCCAAGTGTTTCATCGTTTCGTAGTCGGTGACAATATCGGGCCCCGCCACAGCGAAGCCGACACTGACGCGGACCGGAACAGTCTCGTCCTTGTAATGAAACATGTTGTTTGCGACCGATGTGCGGATGCGCTCGGCGAGAACCAAAGCGCCTTCCATGTCGGTCTCCGGGGCGATGACCATGAACTCTTCGCCACCGATGCGTCCGACAAAATCGACCGTGCGCACAGAGCCGTTCAGGCAGCGGCCGAGGTCGATAAGCACCTTGTCGCCGCCGGGCAGTAAGTAGCGATCGTTGATGTTCTTGAAGTGATCGACGTCGATCATGCCGATCGCGAGAGGACCCGGATAGCGTTCGCGGCGGCGCAGCTCGCGCTCCGCCAGGCGATCCATGGCTCGGCGGTTCGGCAGATTGGTGAGCGGATCGGTCAGGGCCAGCTTTTCGAGCATCTTGTTTTTGTGCTCGAGCTCGTGATAGGCTTCTTCCAACGACTTCGTGCGTTCGGCAACGCGCTTTTCGAGTTCCAGGTTCATGTCGCGCAGCTTTTCGTTCAGATGACGAAGCTCGTCCAACAGCTGCTCGTGGCTGCGCTCGAGGACAAACGTCTTGGCGGCGGTGCGAAGAACGTCGAGTAGATTGTCGGTTTGCCAGGGCTTCAACAGAAACCGAAACACCTGCCCTTTGTTGATCGCGCTGATCGTCTCTTCAAGTTCAGCGAAGCCGGTCATCATCAGGCGAATCGTCTTCGGGGAATGGGCTTTCACCCATTCGAGCAATTCGACGCCCGTTATTCCGGGCATTTTCTGGTCCGTGAGAATAAGATCGATTTCGCGTTTTTCGAGATGCTTTTGCGCGGCGGCTGCGCAGTCCGCCGTGAGCACGTCGAACTCGTTGGAAAGGAGAATCGTCAGGGTATCGAGGATGGCGGGTTCATCATCCACGATAAGGAGCGAACATTTGTACCGGCTCACCTTGGGTCTCACGGCGTAAGGTTACTCGTATGCACTAACCCTTATTCTACAATAGCTCACGAAAACAGGTTGTGCATCGGCGCCAGGTGAAATTGGCGAAAGGCTTTTCTGGAAAGGCTTTGTGGCAATCAGACGGAGCAACGCCGCGAAGCCGCCGAGCGGGCGCGACAAAGCGTGGCTGGCCCAAGTTAAGGAATGCGAGCCCAGCGCAATTTCGCCGATCGGGAGCGCGGATTGGTCGTACGTTCCTGAAGCGTCGGTCGCATCGGGTGCTCAGCCACGGCTGCGTACACGCCCGTTTCGAACCCTTGTCGAAATGCCGCCTTCACGCGTCGATCTTCGCCGCTGTGGAAGCTGATGATCGCTGCTCGACCGCCCGGAAGTAGAGTGGCGGGCAGAATTCGGAGCAGGTGTTCCAGGTTGCCCAGTTCGCGGTTGACGAGGATGCGCAACGTTTGAAACAGACGGGCCGCCGGATGGGTTTCCCACTTACCCTTCGTCGGCTGCAATCGCCAGGTTTTCTTTTTGGTCGCCGCGAGGATGATTTGTGCCAGGGCCGTCGTTGTCGTGATTGGCTGCGATTTCCTTGCCGCAACGATTGCCGACGCAATGGTATCGGCATCGGGTTCATCTCCCAGGTCGACGAGATGCTCAATCAGCTCCGCCTTGGAAATCGTCGCAAGAAGCTGAGCGGCCGTTTGGCCTCGCGAACGGTCCATGCGCATGTCAAGCGCGCCATCGCGCGAGTAGGAGAAGCCGCGGTCGGGATCATCGACTTGCATGCTCGACATGCCGAGGTCGGCAAGGATTGCATCGACCCGTGTGAGGCCATGCGTCGCCAACACCTGTTGCAAGCCGGCGAAGTTCGAGTGATGCAGATGAAAGGGATGGCCAATTGGTTCGAGGCGCTCGCGTGCTTTAGGCAGATTCTCGGCGTCCATGTCGAGGCCGATGAGAATCCCGGACGGTCCGATGCGTGACAGGATCTCGGCTCCGTGGCCAGCCCAGCCGACGGTGCAATCGACGACGATCATGCCGGGCCGCGGATCGAGCGTTTCGAGCACTTCGTTCAGCAGCACGGGCCGATGTTCGCCGTGCGGCGTACTGCGTCGTTTCTTGAAGCGTCGCATGATCGATTAATCGTCGGCCAGCAGTTCTTCGATATGCCAGGGACACTCTTTCGGGAATCTGCCGAGCTTCAATCCGGTTTCCTTTGCAGCCCGTTTCCGCGCGGTCGCATAGGCTGCTGCCAGTATTTGAAGCGCGTGATTCATCGGGGTCGCGCTCTCCAACAAGACGCGCAATTCGAACCGTTGTTGGTCGATGGTTGCAGCCCACGAACCGGTCTGCATATCGGGCTGATGTTCCCATTTCAGGAGGTGCCACATCAGCACGGTTAACCGGCTCAGGACTTCGCGTCGCTCGCTTCTGGCCGTATCGGCTAGGTATTGGGCAAGATGTACTAGGTCTAGGTCCGCGTATTGTTTACGCGCGCAGAGTTGCGCCATTATTTCGAGCCAGGCGGTTTCATCTTGCTCGTACAGCTCTGCCAGCGCTTCTGATTGAACAGTTGCCATGCCTAAATAATACCTTGGACAAGATGAGAATGGGCAAATTCATCACGCCAACACTTCACGCACCACGCGCCCATGCACATCGGTGAGCCGGAAATCGCGACCGGCGTAGCGGTAGGTGAAGCGTTCGTGGTCGAAGCCCAGCAGCCACAGGATGGTCGCTTGCAGGTCGTGAACATGGACGCGGTTTTCGACGGCCTGGAAGCCGAAGGGATCGGTCGCGCCGTGAACATGGCCTCCCTTGACGCCGCCGCCGGCCAGCCAGGTCGTGTAGCCCCAGTGGTTGTGATCACGACCGTTGATGCGGCCCGCGTTAGCGCCCGGAGTTGGCAGTTCGACCGTCGGCGTGCGGCCGAACTCGCCGCCCCAGATCACCAGAGTGTCGTCGAGCATGCCGCGCTGCTTGAGGTCCTTGAGGAGCGCGCCGATAGCTTGATCACACTGGCGAGCGAGCCGGCGGTGGTTGACCTCGAGATCGTCGTGATTGTCCCAAGGCTGGCCCTGGCCATGCCAAATCTGAATGAACCGCACACCTTTCTCCAACAGCCGGCGAGCGATCAAGATTTGTCGTGCTTGCACGCCCGGGCCGTACATGTCGCGAATGTGCTGCGGCTCGCGGGTTACATCGAACGCGTCCTCGGCGTCGCGCTGCATACCATAAGCGAGCTCGAACGACTGGATGCGGGCCTCAAGCTGCGGATCGCTCGCGCGTCGTTCCATATGCCGCTGATTCAGTTGCTGTAAGAGGTCGAGTTGTGCCCGCTGCTGCTCACGACTCGCAGCCGGATTGCGAATGTTCTCGATCAAGCGATCGAGTTGTTGGTGCTGCGTGTCGATGTAGGTTCCCTGGAATGCGCCGGGAAGAAACGCCGACTGCCAATTCTGCGATTCCTGAATCGGATACCCACCGGGACACATGGCAATGAAGCCGGGCAGATTCTGGTTCTCGCTGCCAAGGCCATAGGTCACCCATGAGCCGAGACTGGGGCGAATCTGCCGTGCGTCGCCGCAGTTGAGCAACAGCAACGAGGGCTCATGATTCGGCACGTCGGCGTACATCGAGCGGATGACGCAGATGTCGTCGATGCAAGATGCGACATGCGGGAACAACTCGCTGACTTCGATGCCGCTTTTGCCATGCCGGCGAAACGTGAACGGTGAGGGGAACGCGGCGCCGGTGCGGCGTTCGGTGCGCAAGTTCTCGCGAGGCAACGGCTGACCGGAGTAACGTGCAAGCAGCGGCTTCGGGTCGAACGTATCGACATGCGACGGCCCGCCGTTCATGAACAGGTGAATCACTCGTTTCGCCTTGCCCGGAAAGTGCGGCTGCCGAACCGCTAGCGGCGAGTGCCCGGGCGATCCGGGAGCGTTAGCGACCGGAGTGGCCTGCAACTCGTTTTGCAACAGTTGCGCAAGGCCCAAGCCGGCGAAGCCCATTCCGCAGCGCCGCAACAATTCACGCCGAGTGAAAAACGAATTCATCGGTTCCCTCAGTTCTTCGCTTAGCGCTCGCAGGATCTAGGCAAATGCTGATGCGATTTTTGCAACGGCTTAGCGTGGCGCGAGTGCTAAACGAAGTTCAGTCCACAAACACAAACTCGTTGCCGATCATTAACGACTGCGCCACCAGTTCCAACGGCGAAAGCCCGTTAAAGGGCCGGGGCAGGGCGGCCGACCGCTCGATGAACTGCGTCGCGAGCCGCAATTCGTCCGCGTCCGGGTGGCGAGCGTAGACGGTTCGATACATCGCTCTCAAGGTAGATTGCACGTCGCCCTTGGCATGTGCCCGCTTGGCCACGGCCCGAGCCTGCTCCAAGACGAACGGATGATTGAGCAGATAGAGGGCCTGCTGTGGTACGGTCGTCTGATACCGTTGCGGATTCGACGCGTCGGGGTTCGCGAAGTCGAACGTCCGAAACACACCAGGTAAATTCTGCCGGTCGACCTGGCCATAGAGAGTGCGGCGCTTGCTAAATGGCGCCTTGGTGATATCGACCGCGGGTCCGCCGATCGTCGTGTCGAGCTTGTCGCCGACGAACAGGAGTGAATCGCGCAAGGCTTCGAAGTCGAGCCGTCGGCGCGGAGCACGAGCGAGCAAGCGATTCTCCGGATCAAGCTCGCGAGCCTTGGTATGCTCGGCACTCGAAAGCTGATAGGTCCTAGACATGACGATCAGTTTGTGCAGTTTCTTGATCGACCAGCCGTCTTGCATGAAGCGCCAGGCCAGGTAATCGAGTAGCTCCGAGTGGCTCGGCGGGTCGCTGCGCAAGCCGAAGTCGCTGGGCGTGGTCACTAGGCCAGCGCCGAAATGGTGGAGCCAAACGCGATTGACGAAGACGCGTGCGGTGAGCGGGTTGCTTTTGTCGGCGATGGCGCGCGCTAGGTCGAACCGACCGCTCCCCTCGGTCAGCGGTCTCGGCTTGCCCTCGGAGAGAATCGACGGAAACTGCCGCGGCGCGATTGAACCGGGACTGCCCGGATTGCCGCGCAACAGGACGCGAGCGTCGCCAGGATTGGGACGATCGACGAGCACCATGCCGCGCGGGGGAGCCCCGGGATGCGAGGCGTTTAGCGCATCGATCTTCTTCTCAATCGCCATAAGCTCTTCGCGATGCTTGCGGTTCTTGTCGTCGAGTTCCTTCTTGTATTTGACACGATAATTAACGATAGCTTTCTCGAATTCCGTGAGTTTCTTGCGATACGCCGAGTATTCCGGCGTCGCAGCGGGTTCGCCTAAGGCGGGCAGGTCCTTCGGCTCGATCGAACTACTGAACACGCCGTACAAGCCGTAATAATCCTTCATCGACACGGGATCGTATTTGTGATCGTGGCAGCGGGCGCAGGTCACGGTCAGGCCCAAAAGGCCGCGCGACACGACGTCGATGCGATCGTCGATAATATCGTGTGTGTTGTTGAGAAAGCGGCGGCCCAGCGTCAGATAGCCCATCGCGGCTTGCGCCGATGCCGGCGCCTGGTTTTTGGCGACCAGCCGATCGGCGGCCAGCTGCTGCATAATGAATTGATCATACGGTAAATCTTCGTTCAGAGCTTTTACCACATAATCGCGATAGGCATAGGCGTAGGCGTAACGGCGTTCCTCGAGGAAGACATAGCCCTTCGTATCGGCATAGCGGGCGACATCGAGCCAGTGTCTTGCCCAGCGCTCGCCATACCGCGGACTGGCCAGCAGCCCATCCACGACCTTCCCGAAAATCTCTCCCCGGTTAGCGCCCGCAGCATTCCACGCGGCGACAAACTTCTCCGTCTCTTCATACGTTGGCGGCAGTCCGATCAGATCGACAGAGATCCGACGCAACAAGGTCGCCGGCTCAGCGGGTGGATTGGGCGACAACCCCTTCGCCTCGAGTTTCGCCAACACAAACCGATCCACATCATTGATCGGCCATTCGACTTGCTTCACGCTCGGTATCGCCGGCCTCCGCACCGGCTGAAACGCCCAGTGCTTGCGGGGGTCGTCGCCGGACGCCGTGGTCTTCTCGTCGGGCCAGGCGGCGCCGAGCTTTACCCACGCCACGATGTCGTCAATCGCGCGATCGGAGAGTTTCATCTTGGGCGGCGGGGGCATCTTCGTGTCGCCTTGATGACGAATGGCCTTCACGAGCAGGCTCTTCTCCGGATGGCCTGGCACGATCAAAGGCTCGTCGCTTTTCTTGAAGACAAATTCCTTGCGATCGAGGCGCACGCCCCCTTTTGCCTTCGCGCCGGCATGGCACGAGAAGCAGTTGTCGGCGAGAATCGGGCGCACTTTCGTCTCGAAGAACTGCAGGCGCGGATCATCCTTGGGAGTCGCATGTTGCGCTTGCGCGAAGGACACGGGAAGCAACGAACTGACCAAACAGATGAGCGTGATTCGCACCATGTCGTTTCGCATTTCGGGTAGGATTCGTAGCGACGTTATCTTATCCTACCCGGGGCGATTTTGCAGCACGAGACGGTGCAAATGTCTGCAGAACCTTGGGCACGACAAGGATCAAAGCTCATTCCTTGCCGGGAACGACTTGCTTCTGGGCCAGCAGCTCCTCGATCTGGGCGATTTTCCAGCCGACGAACAGGACATTCGGCAGATGGATTTCCTGCGCATTGGAGCCGCCGGTGCGAACGATGATATCGCCGGAGCCAAGTCCCAGGATCCAGTGGCGGAAGAGATCGCTCGGCTGTTTCTGCACCGACATGCCTTCGGTGCCATAGACGGTTTCCGCTTCACCGATTTCCTTGCGAACGCGCATCTGGCCTGGCGTGAAGCTTATGTACATCTGCCGATCAAAAAGAAAGAACACAAACACCCACAACGTGAACAACACGAGGAATATCGCAAGATAGCCGGCCGCGTTGATGCGAATATCGAGAAAGCTCAGCCACGTCAAAATAATGGCCCACCATTCGAGCACGGCGAAGATGATCGACAGCGATAAGAGAATCACAATCACAATCACCGACCAGAGGCCCCGTAACGGAATATTCGTGATGCCGATGACCAGCAACAGGATGGCGACGAACAACACGCCCAAATTCTTGTTCGTGGTCATGTGCAAGCGTGGATCCTCGTAGTTTTGCATCTGCGCTTTGTCTTCTTTCTCGTCCTTGAAATAGGGCAGGACCAGAACGCGCCGCTTGGCTTTTTCTTTGTCGTTGGGGTGTATGCCGACCTTCTCCGCCGCCTCCTTGTCCTTGTGGGTGGGATCGATCCAGATTAGTTTCTCCAACGTGTGCGTGCCTTCCGGCACGATGGCTAGGCGATGACCGCTGAACCACGAGATGAGAAACATGATCAGCGCCGTCAGCCAGACGGGCCACCAGTAAAAGAGGCTGCAATGGCTGATCACGCGAATCTCACGCTTTTCGGGTTCTTTGGCGGCCGACGGTTCGGTCGGCGAAGGAGATGTCGACATGGTGGATGCTACCCCTCGAAGGTTGGCGGTCCGGGCTAACGATTGGAACACGCGCCGGTCATAGGCTTATTCGCGGGACCGAGCACGATCTTTACGAAAAAACCCTTTGCGGAAATTGTATGAATGCCACGAACTTCGGAGCACGCAAAACACGCATTCCACTTTCGCTGCTTCGTTCAACGCGATATAACAGTAGAGACCAACCAAACTCGCACATGCCGGATTTCAACATGACTTTTCGTCTTTATTGCTACGGTCCCAAGGGGCTGGTTTGCCTGCTCTTCTTGTTTCTGATTGCCGTCCCATCCGCGTCGAGCCAGGACGGAGTGGACTTCTTTGAGCGTAAGATTCGACCGGTGCTCATCCAGCATTGCTACGAGTGCCATTCGGGCGAAGCGAAAAAGACCAAGGGCGGCTTGGCGGTCAACACGCGCCAAGGGCTGCTTGCGGGAGGCGAAACGGGACCGGCAATCGTTCCGGGGCATCCTGAAAAAAGCTTGCTGATCAAAGCAATTCGCCACGATGATCCCGATCTGAAGATGCCGCGCAAGGAGAAGCTCCCCAGTGAGGTCATCGCCGACTTCGTGAAATGGATCAAGATGGGCGCGCCCGACCCACGCGATAAAGTGGTGAGCCCGCCTCGCAAGCAGGGGGAGTGGAACCTCGACGAAGGCCGCAAGTTCTGGGCCTTTCAGCCGCCGCGCTTGGTCGCGCCGCCGACCGTGAAGGACACGACCTGGGCGTACAACGAGGTCGATCGATTCATCCTGGCCAAGCTCGAAGCGAGGGGCCTGAGGCCGAATCGCGACGCCGACCCCGGCGTTTTGCTGCGGCGATTGCATTATGCGATCATCGGACTGCCGCCGACGGTGCAAGAACTGAACGCGTTTACCAAGGCGTGGGATGCATCTGGTGCGAAACGAAGAGTTATCCTGGCGGAGACGGTTGATCGGCTGCTGGCGTCGCCGCACTTCGGCGAGCGCTGGGGCCGGCATTGGCTCGATGTCGCACGCTTTGCTGAATCCTCGGGCGGCGGGCGAACCCTCATCTTTCGCGACGCCTGGCGCTACCGCGACTACGTCATCAACGCTTACAACAGCGACAAGGCGTTCGATCAGTTCATCCTCGAACAACTCGCCGGCGATTTGTTGAATGCAAATACACCGGAGGAACGCTATTGGCAGCTGGTGGCCACGGCGTTCCTCCTCCTCGGCCCCACTAACTTCGAACGCCAGGACAAGCCGCTGCTGGAAATGGACGTGATCGACGAAATGATCGACACGATGGGCAAGGGTTTCCTCGGCATGACGATCGGTTGCGCACGTTGCCACGATCACAAGTTCGACCCGATTCCGACGAAGGATTATTACGCGCTCGCCGGCATCTTCAAGAGCACGAAATTCATTGTGCATTCCAACGTATCAAAGTGGATGGAACGGCCGCTGCCGACCAGCGACATGAATCTCGACTTGACAATCCGCAAGCACGAAACGGCGGTTGCGGCCTTGAAGAAGCAGATCGCCACTATCAAGGCGAAGAACCCGCAAGCCGGCGTCGTTACCGAACCGCTCAAGGGAACGCCGCTCGATCCGAAGACCCTGGCCGGCATCGTTATCGACGACTCGCAAGCGCGCAAAGTCGGCGCCTGGAAACACTCCGTTTTCACCGGCCGCTACATTGGCGAAGGCTATCTCTACGACGATCGCGCGATGAAAAGCGAAAAGACGCTGACGTTTCAACCGGAGTTCACCGAGGATGGCACGTATGATGTTCGGCTCGCATACATCCCGCACACGAATCGTGCCGACAAGGTGGCAGTGCGCGTCTTCCATCGCAACGGCGACGATACGGTGTACGTCAATCAGCGTTTGATGCCGCCGATCGATAGCCGATTTGTGTCGTTGGGGCGTTATCGCTTCACCAAGGGAAGTCAGTGGTTCGTGATGTTGTCCACGGACGGCGCGAACGGCCACGTGGTCGCGGACGCCGTGCAGTTTCTGCCCGAAGCCCTTGCCGACAAGGAGCTCTTGAAGCCCAAGGGTGAGCGCAGCGAACCTTTGGGATCGAGGCTGCAGGACCTTGAAGCGCAACTCAAGGCCATCGAGAAGAAAGCCCCCGAGCGCCCGATCGCCATGGCCGTCGCCGACGCAGACAAGATCATCGACATGCACGTCTGCATCCGCGGCATCGTGCACAACAAAGGCGAAATCGTGCCGCGCGGGTTCTTGCAAGTGGCGACCAGAGCGAGCCTCCCGCGTCAGCGGGGGGAGGGACTTCCAAAAAACCAGAGTGGCCGCCGCGAACTCGCGCAGTGGATTGCCAGCACGGATAACCCGCTGACCGCTCGGGTGTACGTCAATCGCGTCTGGCATCACTTGTTCGGCGCCGGCCTGGTCCGAACGGTCGACAACTTCGGCGCCACCGGCGAGCTACCGACGCATCCAGAATTGCTCGACTACCTCGCGATTCGATTCTCCTCCCCTCTCCTGTCGGGGGAGGGGTCGGGGGTGAGGGTGCAAGGGCTCGCCTGGTCAACGAAAAAACTGATCCGTGAGATCGTTTTGTCGCACGCCTTCCAGATGGCGAGCGACCCGAACGCCGACGGACTCAAAGCCGACGCGGAGAACCGCCTGCTCTGGCGCATGAACCGTCAGCGACTTGAAGCCGAAGCCCTGCGCGACACCATCCTCATGGTCAGCGGCCAACTCGATCGCGCGCTCATGGGCAATACGATCAAGAAAGGCACGATTGCCGAACGCGAATACGTCTTTGACGACGTTCGCCGTAGCGTTTATACTCCGATCTTTCGGAATCGGTTGCATGAATTGTTCGAGGTGTTCGACTTTCCCGATCCGAATATGGTCTACGGCAAGCGCAACGTCAGCACGGTGCCGACACAGGCCCTGTACATGATGAATAGCCCGTTCATCATGATGCAAGCACGCCATGCCGCGACGTTGACGCTCAAGGACGACGGCAAGGATTCCGAGCGCATCGACCTAGCGTATCGCAAGACAGTGGGCCGACCGCCGACGCCGCGCGAACGGGAACTAGCGTTGGCGTACGTTGCAACGCCGATGACGCAACGACTGGCCGCGTGGGAACGGTTCTATCAGACCTTGTTTGCCTGCGTCGATTTTCGGTATGTGAATTAGGATTTCTTAGAGGACTTCTTGGCCGGGATGTCTTCGAGTCCCACGACATGGGACATTGTGATACGAATGGTCTTGTTGTAGATATCCGGATGATCGGGATGTGCGAAGCCGATCTGGATGTCGCTCCACCCGATCCAGAAGCGGTCAGGGTGATAGATGTCGTAGCTCAGGCCTTCGCTGGCGATAATCCGCAGCGGGCGGAATGGCTCTTGATTCAGACGAGCCTTGATGACTTCGGCGCTGAACATGGTCCACCTCCGAATGTGAGTTTATGTTAGCACTGCAAATGCAAACGATCAAGCCACTTGCATGCGCGTTCCTCGTGCTGTTGTTTGCGATCCCGAGCTACGGCCAGGAGCCCCTGAAGCCCGGACCGCAAGCCGGCGAGCAAGCGTACTATTTTCATCCGCTGTTTGTCCATGGGAAGCATGCCGGCAAAAAAGTCAGCATCACGCAATATCTGCACTACGACTATGGCCGCCCTTACGCGCTCGTCTTCATTCGCAGCACTGATGATGCGACGCTCAAGTTGATCAGAAAACTGGATGAAGCGGCCGAGGATCGGAAAAGAATCAGCATCGGTCTGGTTATGCTGTCGGACGATGCAAAGATTGTGGCTCACCTTGAAAAATTGGTGGCGAAGGAAAAATTCAAGGCCACGACCGTTGCCGTCTATGACAATCTCCAAGGGCCCAAGACGAATGCCCTGGCGAAAGAGGCGGAAGCCACCGTGGTGTTTGTGCAGCGGACTCAGGTATTCGCGAACTTCGCCTTTCAGAAGACGGCAATAACGGACGCGGCAATCCAAACGGTGATCGACAAGGTCAAGACCATCAAAGCAAAACAATGACAGGGACGCTTTCGGCCGTCAAAGGTCGTGGATTTTCGGTATGTGCATGAGTACGGAGCGATAAGATGATCTTGGGTGGGCCGAAGTGACTGGAGGTAGCGCATGAGCATCGCCGAGATCCCAACATCGGGACTGGAGTTTTTTCCGGTCAGCGTGCAGCTTGCGCCAGCCGTGCCCATGACGCAAGATCAGTTCTTCCACTTCTGCCAGCTCAACCCCGACAAACGGTTCGAACGAACGGCCGATGGAGAGTTGATCATCATGGCGCCATCGAGCGGAGACGCTGGTTTTCAGGACACCGAAGTCGTCACCCAGCTTAACGTGTGGGCAAAGGCCGCCGGCAAGGGCAAAGTCATGGGGCCGAGCGGCGGATTCATTCTGCCCAATGGAGCGAACCGAGCGCCGGACGCAGCCTGGCTCTCACCGGACCAACTGGCGACATTGACGCCCGAACAACGCAAGAAGTTTCTGCCGCTCTGTCCGTATTTCCTAATCGAGGTGAAATCGCCGAGCGACTCATTGAAGAAACTGCAAGAGAAGATGGAGGAGTACCTCGCCAATGGTTGTCAACTTGGCTGGCTTATCGTGCCTGAGACGAGGCAGGTTCACGTTTATCGCACCGGGCAATCGCCTGTCGTTCTCGATTCACCGCGGACGGTCAGCGGCGAACCGGAAATGCCAGGATTCGTGCTCGATTTGGAGCCGGTCTGGAACCCATGAAAAGGTAAGCAAACTACCATGACTACTCGACGTGCCGCCCTACAGTCGCTCGCATGCGGTTTCGGCTATCTCGCGCTGGCCGATCTGCTGGGAGCATCCACGCGGGCCCAGACGGGGCTCGGCTCGCCACATCACGCTCCCAAGGCCAAGCGGGTCATCTTCATCTTCATGCAGGGCGGGCCGAGCCAGGTCGATACGTTCGACTACAAGGCGAGGCTGGCACGCGACGACGGGCGCATGATGTCGTTTCAGGACGCCCGCACGTTCGCGCGCGATCGCACGGTGATCGAACATCGCGTCATGAAGAATCTTTGGCGTTTTCGCCAGTACGGCCAGTCCGGCAAGTGGGTGTCCGATCTCTTTCCGCGTATCGCCGAGCACGTCGACGACATCTGTTTCTTGCAAGGCATGCACACTGAAGGCATCGCTCATGGGCCCGCGACGCTGTTCATGCACACCGGGTCGATCAACCTCGTTCGGCCCTCGGTCGGCGCCTGGACGCTGTACGGGCTTGGCACGGAGAATCAGAACCTGCCCGGCTTCATCACGATCTGCCCGTCGATGGGGAACGGCGGGCCGCGCAATTGGTCGAACGCGTTTCTGCCTAGCCATTTCCAAGGGACACCGATCGGCAGAGCGGGCATCCCGGCCAGCGAGGCGCGGATTCGCAACCTGACGAACCCGAATCGATCGCCGGAGGAACAACGGGGCCAACTCGGCTTGCTGCGGGCCCTAAACGGGGAACAATCCCGCCCCGGGGATACCGAAGTCGACGCCGTCATCCAGAGCTACGATCTTGCCTTTCGCATGCAAATGAATGCGCCGGAGATTCTCGACCTGTCGCGAGAAACAACCGAGACGCATCGGCTCTATGGCATCGGGCAGGCGGGTATCGACAACTTCGGCCGCCAGTGCTTGATGGCACGGCGCTTGACCGAGGCCGGCGTCCGCTACGTGCAGATCAACTATGGCGACAATACCGACAACCCCGCCTGGGATCAGCATTCCAATCTGCCGATGCACGCCACGCACGCACGCAACACCGATCAGCCGGTCGCCGCGCTACTCACCGACCTGAAGCGACGCGGACTTCTGGAAGACACGCTGGTCTGGTGGGGCGGCGAGTTCGGCCGCACCCCGTACGCGGAGCGCAACGGCACCGGCCGCGACCACAATCCCGGCGGCTTCACGCAGTTCCTGTGCGGCGCCGGTGTCAAGCCTGGCATCGTCCACGGCGCGACGGACGACTACGGTTTCCACGCCGTCAGCGGCGCCGTGCACATGCACGACCTCCACGCCACGATCCTGCATCTCTTGGGCATCGACCACACACGCTTGACGTATCGATACGACGGCCGCAACTTCCGCCTCACCGACGTCGCGGGGCATGTTGTTGCCGAAATTCTGGGCTGACGAGCCAGCTGCTTGCTATCGCACCGCAAATGAAAAAGGCCGATCCAAAGTGGATCGGCCTTGTCGTGTGAGCTGTATCGTTAGCTCGGATTCGCTGGCGGGTTATTAGCATCGCCGGCCGGGGGCGATTCCGATGCAGGAGCCGAACCGTCCGTCGGCGTTTGCCCTTCCACTTGCGGCGCAACCGTGGGGGCCGGCGCCGGTGCGGTGTAGGCCGGCTTGGCGCGGCTGCGGATTTCGCCGGCTTTCAGAAGCTCAAGGAATGCAGTCGCCCCGGCATCGCCAAGGCGGACCTCATGTCGCTTGATGATGCGCGTATAGCCGCCGGGCCGATCGGCGAAGCGCGGAGCGATTTCGCTGAACAGTTTTTGCAGAACCGTGCGCGTGTCGGCAGCTCCCTCGTCATCGGCGTGGGGCTTGACCTGCGCTTTCGCTGCTGGGCCGAGCCGAGCTGCCACAAGACGGCGTGCGTGCAGCGTGCCTTTCCGCGCCAGTGTGATGAGTTTCTCGACAAACGGCCGCACCGCTTTTGCCTTTGGCAGCGTTGTGATAATGCGCTCGTGGCGAATCAGCGCCATCGCCAAGTTGCGATAAAGGGCAAGCCGATGCGTGGCATTGCGGCTCAGTTTCTTTCCTGCGTTTCGATGTCGCATGACAGATCTCGCTTCTCTGACCGCTCGCGGCTTGGCGCCCGTGTCGTGGATGCCAAGCTGAGAGCAATAAACTCATCTATCGTCGCGTCGGGATTTTCATGCCCAACGTCAAGCCACGCTCGGACAGTTTCTGCTTGACTTCGCGGAGGGTTGTCTCGCCGAAGTTGCGGACCTCGAGCAGTTCTTCGTCGTTGCGAATTACCAAGTCGCGAACGGTGGTAATACCCTCGGACTCCAGGCAGTTGGTGGCTCGCACCGACAGTTCCAACTCGGCCAGGCTCATGTTGAGCTTACGTTCCAACTCGTGATCGACCATGTCTCCCGTAGAGGACGCTTCGGCACGTTCGTCGAGAGCCATCTCCGGTCCGGGCTCGGCGTATTGGATGAATGGATTGAGGTGCTTGCGCAGAATCTTCGCCCCTTCGACCAGGGCGAGGTGCGGCGTCAGCGTTCCGTTCGTCCAGATTTCCATCACGAGCCGATCATAGTTCGTTTTCTGACCGACGCGGGTCTCTTCGATTTCGTACTTGACTCGAACGACCGGCGAGAAGCTCGAATCGACCGGGATAACGCCGATTTCACGTTCGCGGCCGGCGTTTTCTTCCGCTGTGCGATAGCCGCGGCCGTTTTCGACGGTCATCTCGACGAGGAACTGCACGTCGTCGGTCAGAGTGGCGATGACGTGCTCGGGGTTGATGATCTGCACCGATTCGTCGGCGATGACATCGGAACCGCGTACCACGCCGTGGCTGCGTTTTTCGATCTTGATGGTTTTGGTCTGATCGGTGAGGTTCTTCACCACCAGGCTCTTGATGTTGAGGATAATATCAGTCACATCCTCGGCGATGCCGGGGATGGTGGTGATTTCATGCTGAACACCCTGGATTTTGACACGGGTAATGGCGCTGCCTTCCAGGCTGGACAGGAGCACGCGGCGCAGACTATTGCCGATCGTCACGCCGAACCCGCGTTCGAAGGGTTCCGCGTAGAACTTGCCGTAGGTGTCGGTCAACGTCTCTCGTTCGTGAGTCAGGCGATTGGGCAGTTCCAAACCGCGCCACTTGATACGCATTAGGAGTCCTCCGATGGTCCAAGGGGAAAAGAGCCGGCGCCGTCCATTGGGGCCTGCAGTTTCGTCGAGCGTTCGCGCGGCCCAAGGCGAGCTCTCGACGAGGTGAATGTCAACGCGAGCAGAATTCGATGATGAGCTGTTCGTTCAATTCCTTTTCCTGATTCAAGCGAGGATCGACGTCGCCGCGGCTGGGGAGGCGAGTGACGCGGCCTTCCGGCGGCTCCGATCCAGTGATCTCCAAGAAATCGGGCACGGGAACGGTGTAGGCGGTCTGGTTCAATTTGACCTGGGCGATGCTTTTCGCCTTGCCCTTGACGGCCACTCGATCGCCCACCTTCAGAATGATGCTCGGAATCGTGCAGTTTTTGCCGTTCACTTGCACGTGCCCATGCGCTACCAGCTGACGAGCGGCGGCACGCGACGGAGCAAACCCGAGGCGATGCACGATGTTGTCCAGCCGGCGTTCGAGCAAGCTCAGCAGGGCTTCGCCCGTGTTTTCGGTCGAGCGCGATGCGAGCTGGAAGTAGCGGCGGAACTGGCGTTCGAGCAGGCCGTAGAAGCGTTTCAGTTTCTGCTTTTCGCGCAAGCGCTCGCCGTACTCCGTTTGCTTCCCGCGGCGCATGTGCATGCCGGGCGGCGTCTCGCGACGCTTGATAGCGCATTTGGGGCTTTCGCAGCGAGCCCCTTTGAGGTACAGCTTGACGCCCTCGCGGCGGCACAGCTTGCAAACAGAATCGGTGTATCGAGCCATGAGTCGGGTCTGATCCTTTTCGAAACTTGCCGCTTGCGGCGTAGCAAGCGATAAACTCAATAGTTACACTCGTCGCTTCTTCGGCGGCCGGCAGCCGTTATGGGGCAGGGGGGTTACGTCCTCAATGACCTTGATCGACAGACCCGCCGCCTGAAGCGCCGTGATCGCGGACTCGCGTCCGGAACCAGGGCCTTTGACGCGGACTTCGACTTCCTTCAGGCCAAACTTCGTCGCCCGGTCTGCTGCAACTTCGGCGGCGCGCTGAGCGGCGAACGGCGTGCTCTTTCGGCTTCCCTTGAAACCGACCGTGCCGGCGGAGGCATAGCAAAGCGTATCGCCGTTGGTGTCCGTGATTGTCACAATCGTGTTGTTAAACGTCGATTTGATGTGCGCAATGCCTCGGCTCACATTGCGCCGCGTTTTTTTCTTTTTGCTCTTTGCCACGTCGGTGGGTCCTCAACGCATCTCTGACGTAAAACGACATTGCCCGACCCCGCATGAGGTCGGGCCAAGGATGATCGTAGCGGTATCTGTTATAGTGTATCGGCGGGCAGACAAACGGCAAGGTTGTCGAGTGTAGCGCCGTTTTGTTATTTCTGGTCCTTCACGCCCTTCTTGCCGGCAACGGTCTTGCGGGGGCCTTTGCGGGTGCGAGCGTTGGTGCGGGTTCGCTGGCCTCGTACCGGAAGGTTGCGGCGATGGCGAAAACCGCGATAGCAGCCGATTTCACGCAGACGCGCGATGTTTTGCTGCTCTTGACGCCGCAGCTGCCCTTCGACCACGTATTCGCGGTCGAGGATGTTGGCGATGCGGGCCACTTCTTCTTCGGTTAGGTCTTTTGCCTTGCGCTGCGGATTGACCTTCGCCTTGTCACATACCTCCAGCGCAGTGGTCGGACCGATGCCCCGGATGTAGCGGAGCGAGATATGCGTCGGCTTCTCATTGGGAAGGTCGACGCCCAGGATACGCGGCATGAACGGAACTCCTTGTGCTTGACCGCTTGCGGCGGAGCAACCTAAGCCTACCCTTGACGCTGCTTGTGACGCGGATTCGTGCAGATGACGTACACACGCCCCTGCCGCTTCACCAGCTTGCAGTTCTCGCAGATGCGTTTCACGCTCGAACGGACTTTCATGGTAAACCTCTCGGGGCGAAAATCACCACGGACAGAGAATTCAGCATTGTAACGATTGGCATCGACCAGGCAAGGTTCATCTACGCGTTTTTTCGCAGGACGCTTCAGCGCCTGAACCGTAAGCGAAGGATTTCATAACGCTAACGCTTCAGGCTCTGACGTCAGGCACGGTACCCTTTCGCGACGAGCAACAAATGATACTGCCAGGCGGTCAGGCTGGCGCTGGTGATGATCGCGAACCAGCTGACGTACGGTATTGCCGAGGCATTCCAAAGTGCGTGGAGCCCAATCGCCCAGGCACAGGCGATCACGAAGGAGCGTGCCCGAAATGCTCGGCCCAAGTCGCGGCCGTTCTGCCAATACGCAGCGGTGATGATGCCGGTCCACATGCCGTGCCCGAACGGCGAGGCCAGGCCGCGCTCAAGCATGATAATCAACAACATCGAAAAGCCGGCGCCTTCGACGCCAGAACCGACAAAGCCCATGATCGCAGGACCGAAGCCGTAGCCCGCCGTTTCTGCGACGGCGAAACCGAGGCCGCTGACGGTGCCGAGGATGAGTCCGTCCATCGGACGATCATACCGCGGGTGTCTCCATCGCCAGAAAGTTGCAAAGAACTTGGCGGGTTCCTCATAGAAACCGGCAAAAATGGGGAATAACAAGACATTGCCACCAATCCAGTTTGCCGCCGTGAAGTTAATCATGGCCGCGATGATGCCGATCGATCCGCCAGCGAGGAACGTGATGGCCAGGGTATGAAACGAGATGCCGGTTTCGTCGTAGCGTTCGACGAGCCAGCAGATCATCGTCGCGGGAACGACAGCGCTCATGGCCAGGAGCGTCACGGGCGCGAGGTTTGGATTCTTCGTCGTCGCCAACATGATGAACAACGTCGCCGCGACGGCAAAGAGAATCAGTCCGACGCGTCAGGTCAATGCCAAAGTTGTGAACGTATACAGCAGCGACCCCGGCTGCACAAGCGGCGTCTTCGGCACGAAGTTCGGATTGCTGAACTCAAACTTGAACGTTCCGACCGTGACGTGATCCCCCGGAACGACCTGCGCGGTTGTCACGTGGACACCGTTGACCAGCACGCCGTGGCCGCTGCAATCGGTGATTTTGACGTGGTCCTTTTCGATTTCGATGACGATGTGTTCCGGCGCAATGCTCGGATCGGGAATCACGATGCTTGATGGCGGCTGGCTTCCCAGAACGTAGCGCGACAACGGCAGATCGAACTCCCGGCCGAGCGATGTGCCCGACAGGACGCGCAACTTCCATCCCTGAGGTACGGGATTGACGGGGACGCTCCATGTGGCCATACGGCGCTCACGTATCGATGACAATTCGGCAGTTTCCCCGACGCTGCGAGTGGCTCACGGCTTGACCATGGGCAACGGCTGGCGCTTGGGGAAGATCATGCGCCACAACATCATTAGCGGATCGTAATACTCATCGACAACGCGTTCTTTGAGTGGGATAATCGCATTGTCGGTGATGGTGATATGCTCGGGACAGACCTTCGTGCAGCACTTGGTGATGTTGCAGTAGCCGACGCCGTCGCGATCTTTTAAGTCTTCGAGGCGATCGGCGGTATCGAGCGGGTGCATCTCCAGCGCCGCGACATGCACGAGGAAGCGCGGCCCGATAAACTCCGCGTGCTTGTGGTGATCGCGCAAGACATGGCAGACATCCTGGCACAAAAAGCACTCGATGCACTTGCGAAATTCCTGCACGCGATCCACGTCGGCTTGTTCCATGCGCCAGGTTCCGTCGGCAGCGTCCGGCTCGCGCGGCTGGAACGGCTTGATGCGTTTCTTGACTTCATAATTCCATGAAACGTCCGTCACCAGGTCCTTGATCGATGGAAACGCCTGGATCGGTTCGATGGTGATCGGCTGATCGGTCGGCAGGTGGGCGATCTGCGTCATGCACATGAGCCGCGGGTTGCCGTTGATCTCAGCGGAACAGGAGCCGCACTTGCCAGCTTTGCAGTTCCAGCGAACGGCGAGGTCCATCGCTTGCGTGGCTTGAACCTGATGAACGGCATCGAGGACGACCATGCCATGACTGACGGGCGTTTGATAGTCGACGAACGACCCGCCGTTGGCGTCGCCTCGCCAGATGCGCAGGGTGACCATTTGGGTGGTGGCAGTTTCGGCCATGATCGGCATCTCCCATCTTCGTTTTGTGCTCGCGCGGCGCCGCGCGGGCGCTAAACGAATCTCGTGCTACTTCATCTCCTCGATGATCTGCTTCAACTCCGCTGGCATTTCAGGAATCGGCACCTGCTCGACTTGCATCTCGCCATCGGGTCCCTTGCGCGTGACCAGGTTGACCTTGCCGAACGCGGCGTCTTTGTCCTGAAAGTCTTCGCGGAAATGGCCGCCGCGGCTTTCCTTGCGAACCAAGGCGCAGCGGGTGATGGCTTCGGACACGGTGAGTAGGTTGTGCAGATCGAGCGCGGTGTGCCAACCGGGGTTGTACTCGCGATTGCCGACGATCTTGGCTTTCTTGGCGCGTTCCTTGAGCTTGCCCAGTCCTTCGAGAGCACGCTGCATCTCGTCTTCCTTGCGCACGATGCCGACGAGATCCTGCATCATATCCTGCAGGTCTTGCTGGATAATGTAGGGACCTTCGTCACCGCCTTGACGATCGAATGGTTCCAGGGTCCACTTGGCGGCGGCATCGACGTCTTCCTGCCGCAACGTCGTCGGCTTGGCGTCCTTGGCGTACTTGCCCGCGTACTCGCCGGCGCGCTTGCCGAACACCAAAAGGTCCGACAGTGAATTGCCGCCGAGCCGATTGGCGCCGTTGATGCCGACGGCACATTCACCGCACGCGAACAGGCCTGGAATCCGTGACATCTGCGAGTCGGCATCGACCTTGACGCCGCCCATGACATAATGCGTCGTCGGGCCGACTTCCATCGGCTCGGTCGTGATGTCGATGTCGCCGAGTTCCTTGAACTGGTGATACATGCTCGGCAGCTTCTTCTTGATATGCTCCGGCGCGTTGGGGATCTTCTCCTTGATCCACTGAATGTCGAGATAGACGCCGCCGTGCGGACTGCCACGGCCCGCGCGCACCTCGCGCAAGATGCAGCGAGCGACGTGATCGCGCGTCAGAAGCTCCGGCGGGCGGTTGGCGTTCTTGTCCCCTTGGCAATAGCGCCAGCCTTCCTCGGCGTCCTTGGCGGTCTGGCTCTTGTAGTTGTCCGGGATGTCGTTGAACATGAAGCGTTCGCCCTTGTTATTGAGGAGAACGCCCCCCTCGCCGCGAACGCCTTCAGTGACCAGAATGCCACGCACCGAGAGCGGCCAAATCATGCCGGTCGGGTGAAACTGAATGAACTCCATGTCCTGCAGTTCGGCGCCGGCGTCGTAGGCGAGCGTGTGGCCGTCGCCGGTGTATTCCCAACTATTGGAGGTGATCTTGTACGCTTTGCCGATGCCTCCGGTCGCCAGGACGATCGCCTTGGCTTTGAAAAGCAAGAATCGGCCGCGTTCGCGGGTGTAGGCGAGAGCGCCGGCGATGCGGTCGCCGTCTTTGAGCAGGCGGACGACGGTCGTTTCCATGTAGACGGTGATGCCCTTGTGAACGCCATGATCTTGCAGCGTACGGATCATTTCGAGGCCGGTGCGATCGCCGACGTGAGCGAGCCGCGGGTAGCGATGTCCGCCGAAGTTGCGTTGCAAGATTCGGCCATCGGCAGTGCGATCGAAGACGGCGCCCCAGGCTTCAAGTTCACGAACGCGGGCCGGCGCTTCCTGGGCATGGAGTTGGGCCATGCGCCAGTTGTTGACGTATTGTCCGCCGCGCATGGTGTCGGCGAAATGCACTTTCCAGTTGTCGCGTTCATCGACGTTGGCAAGAGCGGCGGCGATGCCCCCCTCTGCCATGACGGTGTGAGCTTTGCCAAGGAGCGACTTGCAAACGAGGCCGACGGAGACGCCCGCAGCCGACGCTTCGATGGCGGCGCGAAGGCCTGCGCCGCCGGCGCCGATGACGAGAACGTCGTGTTCGTGAGTTTGGATGTCTGCCATACGTCAAGAATTCCGGTTTAGCCGCTCGCCTTGGGCGAGCGCGAACGACGCACACGCCAAAGGCGAGCGGCTAAACTGAACGGTTCAAAACACAAAATGAAAGTCAGTCCAGATGCCCATGGAGCAGAGCCGCACGTAGATGTCGCTGAAGCCGACCCAGAACAGGCTGCACCACGCCCAGACCATGTGGTACTCGTTAAGACAACTGACGCAGTCGTAGACGCTTTTTTGCGTGGGCGATTTGCCTAGCTCATCGCAGCCGCCGCCCACCAAGTGCCGCAGCGAATGACAGCCGAGCGTATAGCCGCCGAGAAGGATCACGTTGAGGGTGAGGACGAAGCTGCCGACGCCGATGCCGAATCGCTTGTTGCCCGCGGCATTGGTGAAGATAAACGCCTGAATGGCATCCCATGCAAGAAATGCGATGAAGATCAGTGCAATGTAAAGAAAGTAGCGGTGAATATTCTGGATGAGCAACGGCCAGGTATTCTCGCCGAGATAGCTCCCGCGCGGCTCGCCGACGGCGCAGTTCGGCGGGTCGGCCCAGAACGCTTTGTAATACGCTCCGCGGTAGTAGTAGCACGTCATGCGGAATCCGACAGGGCCGCCGAGAATCAGTAGCGCCGGCGAGAACACCAGCCAGCCCGGCCACCAATCCGGCTTGCCGCGGATCCAGGCGTGCGGCGAGTTGCCGATGATTTCGGGCGAGTAGAACGGCGAAAGGTAATTCTGTCCCTGTTTGTCGAGATAATAGTGATTGCCTTGAAATGCAGCCCAGGTAGCGTACACCACGAACGAAGCGAAAACTACGAAGACGACCAGCGGTTCCAGCCACCAAAGATCCGTGCGACTCGTTTCGCCGGCGCCGCGCACCACCGGCAGGCTCACTTTTCCCTCAGCCATGCCCGCTCCCTTGTCTGAAACTGAATGATACTGAGAGCATAGGCGCGTAGTTTCGATTTTCAAGAGTTCGGCGCTCTCGGACCGAAGACCTCACGCTCCGCGTGAGGTCTTCGATGCTACGCTGCAAACGGCAATACAATACGCTGCATGAAAAAAGCCTTCGATCACATCGGCATCATCACGACTGTGCCGCAACCGGGCGAATCGTGGGTTCCCGACAGCGAAGTATGGGTGACCAATCCGCGGCTGCATCCGAATCGCATCGAGTACGTGCGCCCCAAGGTGATGCCGACGATTCCACCCGAGAAGGTCGCGCTGTGGAAGCTGTGGCACTGGCCGCATGTGGCGTATCGTGTTGAGAATCTGAATGAAGCGATTGCCGGCGAAGAAGTCGTCCTCGGTCCGTTTCACCCGGCGCCGTTCGTCGAGGTCGCCTTCGTCCATAAGAACGGCGTCATCCTGGAGTACACGCAATATCGCGACCTCGACCACTGGTTTGGGCAACCGAATCCCCCGGGCTTCGAACATGTCGCAATGACCGAGTAAGAGCCGCGCACGTAGTAAGCGGCCGCTGGAGCGCCGCTTACTACGTGCGTGGCTCTTTGATGGCTACACCAATCCCCACCAGCGGCGCAAGCCCCATTCCAATGCCAGCAAAATGACGAAAAGAACAAAGCTCACCAGGACCAACGACCCCCACAGACCCGCGAACTGATCGGCGACATGCGGCGACGCCGGGACGCGCGTCCAGTCGGGCCAGTGCGTCGTCTTTTCGCGCGATTCGCGATTGACCTGGCCGGCGAGCGAATCGAGATACTCCGTGACCTTGTCCAGGTCGCGGAATTCGCCGCCCGATTCGGCCGCGATGATCCTAAGAGCGTCATGTTCGGTGCGCGGGAAGCGCGATTCGATGTCGTCGAAAGCGACCAAGAAGCGGGCCTTGCCGGTGACTTCGATTTCCTTGCCAGTCGAATCCTTGCCCGTGGCGCGAACGCTGAGCAGGTGCGGCCCAGGTTCCTTGGCGTCCTTGAACGTGCCGGTGCGGTGCGGCTTCAGCGAATCTGGCTTGTACTTGTGATTTGGGCCTACGACCTCCGGCTCAAACATCGCGCCGGTTAGCTCGGCGCCGTCTTTGCCGCGCAAGCTCAGTGTGAATGTCAGCATTTCGCCGGCGTTGGCGTTGATGCGGCGCTTATCCAGGTGAATCGCGAGCTGATTGGTCTGATCGTCGTGCTGCGCCAGCCAAAAGACAAGCTGTTTCCAGAAATGCGTGTAGGCGGCGATGGCTTCCGCCGAATTGTACCAACTTCGTGAGGTCGAATCGCCGGCAAAGACGACCACCGGCCCCGCGTCGGCGCTTGGGATGGTGGCCGCCATGAGCAGATTCTTGCCGTCACGCTCTTCGAGTAAACGTGTGGCGTTGCCGAGGAGCGTGCCGAGCGGCGACCAGCCGCGGAGCGGTGCGAACGTTTCTTGCCAAATGGCGTCGTTCTTTTTGACATCGCGGTCGAGCTTGAGAAACGAAAAGCTGCCGGCGCCCTTGGCGGGAACGGCCAGCGTCGGCGCCTTGGTGTACGTGGCCTTCGAATCGAGCCTCACCGGCAACAGACCGGCGATTGCAGGATGTATATGCCAACCGCCGGTTGCAAAAGTCTCGCTGCCGCCGAGCATCAACAAGCCGCTGCGTTTCTTGGCGTCGCCCGATTTTCCCTGGACGAGTTCGCGAATCTTCTCGAACACTTTGTCGTCGCCGAGCGAGAATCGCTTTGCCGATACATCGCCGATGACGATGACGTGGTAGTGTCGGCGATCGAACTCGTAGAACTTGATGGCATCCCCTTTTGCGTCGGACGGCGGTTCGAAGGTGAAGACATCGAACTGCTTCTCGCGCATTAGCGTGCGAATCGCGTACGTCGGCTCATAGACGCGTGGCCGATCGACCCACAGAATGTTTGTCTTGTCCTCGATAACCTGGATGTACGTGCTGATTTCGTTGTTCTCGACGTTCGCTTCTTCGGCATGCGGCGGAATTCTTAGCGTGAGCTTGTATTCGCCTGGCTCCTCGGGCGCGGAGCATGGGACGAAAATCGCCTGGTCCTTCTCTTGTGCCATGCGCATGAGCGGGATCGCGCCGATCTTTTTCGATGTCTTCCCCGCGACATCTTCCAGAAGCACCTCGACCGCCACGTCTTGGCCTTTGAAACCGGGCGCTTGCGCGATTGCTTTTACGGTGAATTTCGCGTTCACGTACAAGGGACCAGCGGCGGCGTCGAAGCGCGTCAGGCCGATGTCCTTGCGGTACTTCTTGTTCTCCGGGTCGCCCAGGCCGAACGTCTGGATCGGCGCCGTGCCGCGCCAGGCACGGGCTTCTTCGGGAGCGGAAAAGCGTGTGCCGTTGTCGGCGCCGTCGCTGAAGAGCAAAACGCCCCGCAGGTTTTTCTCGAAACCATGCCGGCTTCGCAGTTGCTTGAGCCAGGCGCCGATGTCGGTGCGCTTGCCCGTCGGCGTTGGGTCATGCCTATCGGGCAGCAAATCCTCCGCCGCCAGGTAGCGAACGACTTCGATGCGCTGCTGCGTGCGAAGACGATCAAGACGCCTTTGCACGTCCGGCGCGTCCCAGGCCGAGATGAGTTGTTCCCATCGTGTCGGCACGGAATCGCTGTCTTTTGCCTTCATGCTCTCGGAGATGTCGAAGACGACGAGCAGCTTGGTCGTCTCGACGCCTTCTAGTTCCGTGAATGCGAAGGACGGCCGCAAAAGCATCATGAACGCGACGGCGAGCGCGGCCAGGCGAAGAAACAGAACGACGGCAACCTGCCGACCGGTCACATTCTGGACGCCAAGGTAGGTCCAGATGGTCAGCAGTACGAGCAATGCGGCCGCAGTACCGAGCAACGGTAGGCCGAGCGTCGGCAGCGCGAATGGGCCTGCCGGGTCGAACGCCAGATTCATGTCCGCGAACTGGTTCACCGTGTCGTCCCTCACCCGGCGGCGAATATCATCCTCAACCGGCTGCTTACGCGGCTCGGCTCGCCGATCCTTCCTCTTCGTCATGCTGGTAGAACTTATTCGCCAGCAGATTCTCAAACGCTAGCAGGAAAAGCAGGCCAATCATCAACCAGGGGAACAACTCCATAGGTTCGTCCCACTGCAGCGATTCACGCAGTGGCGTCTTGCGATCAAGCGGAACGTGCGAGCCCGCGCCGAGAGCCTTCTCGATCTTTGACGCCTTGACAAGAGAGAGATCGCTTTCCTCGGCGGGCACATTGATGCTGAACTGATGCAGCGTCTTGCGTTCCTGCGTCGCCGCATTGACCCCGGCAATGGCGTACGTGCCAGCTTTGCCCACGTTCTTGCCGACCCATCGATTCGCGGCGTCGAAGGCGATGTCGCGATCCAGACCATCGAGTGAAAGCACATGTTTTGGAAAGCTGAACGCGGCATCCTTGCGCACATGCGGCAGTTCGGCGCCGAACTGATAATTGAGCCGTTGCTCCGCGCGTGCGGCACACAAATACTTGGCGCATAACTGCGGCAACGCGAAGCCAAAGGCGTTGGTCCGCTCGTTGTAGTTGTGCCATCGGCCCGAGTCGTCGCCGAGCGGCGTCGTCACAAGGACGACTTTTCGAGGCGCCTTCCCGACGACAACCGCGGATCGACCGGGCTCACCGTCATCGTAGCGGACCACGTGCGCGCCCGAGTCGTTCGGCTCCACCTCCCAGTACTTGTACGCTGTCGGATGACGCAGAAAATCCCAGTCTTCCACAAGCCAGTCCATGAGCGGGGCGACAAAGGAATGGCGTGTGTCCATACGGTTGAGTTCCCATCGTGCGCCGTCTTTGGCGGGCGCGTCGATGCGCTTGACAATTCGGCCCGGCATCACCTTTTGCGCGGCGGCACTGGCATATGGCGCAGGCGGGTCGTCGAGCGCCGGCGGGATGATCGCCACGCCGCCGCCGTTCTGCATGTAATCGTCCAGCGCTTCCCAAAGCGCCTCGCTCGGCGCGTGAACGCCTACCAGGAACACCGCTTCGTAACGCGACAAGGTCGGCTTGTCGCGCACGTCTTTGTGATCCACCGCATATAGGAGCGCTCGCAGCCGATCGGCGAACGGTTTCGTTCGGCTCGGGTCGTCTGCCAACACGAGCACTGGCGGCATGGTGTGAAGGTGAATCGTGGCAAAGCGCACGTTGTTGAATGCCAGCGAGTCGTCGGATGTTCCGAGACGAATCTCAACCGAATGAAACCCGGGGTCGAGTTTGGCCGACTCGAGGTCAAGAGCGAGTGTTCGCTGCTTGTCCGCCTCCAGGTCGAACGCCTGACGAATCGCCTCTTTGCCGTCGACCAGGACAACGAGCAGGTTTTGCACGTCCTTGTCCTTGCCTTTGCCGGTCGCTTTGACGGTGACGCGCAACGGAATCCGCTCGCCGGCCGTGAACGAATCCCGGCCCGAAGCGAAGTCGGTGGCGGAAATGGCCAGATCGACGGGATCGTCAACGCCGACGTCGAAGTACCAACGTTTGACGGGAACGGTCGAGTTCGTCTTGGCCGGCGTGCGTCCACCCCACGATCCGACCGTGCGATCACTGAAAACGCATAGGAAGCGCGGCAACTGCGCAGCTTCGGGATCGCCGCGGGGACCATCCCATTCGGCAAAACGCCGCAGCCCTTCGTCGATCGCCTTGGTCACCGGCTCGGGACGCACTTGAATTGTCAGCGACTGAATGCGTTGCCGGGCTTTCTCAAGCGATTTGAGCCACTCCGCGCTGGAGAAACTATCGGGATCGCAGGCGTCGAGAATGAGCGTCCGTCCATCCTCGGGGAGTTGGTCGAGCAGTTCGAACGCTCGCTTTTTCGCCAGATCGAGCCGGGATGCGCCGCCGACCTTGTAGTCCATGCTTGGGCTGGTGTCGAACACGAGCACAATCGCCGCGGGTTTTTCGCGGCTCAATCCGAGCGTCTCCTGAAAAATGCGAAGCCGTGCCAGCGCGACACATACGAGCACGACCAGACCGATCCGTAACAGCAGCAAAAGCAAGTGGCGAAGCTGCAGACTTCGCGTATTGGACCGTTCCTTCTGCATCAGAAATCGAAACGCGGGAAACGTGAGAGGGGTCGGCTGCCGGCTGATCAAGAAATGCAACAGCACCGGCAACGCGGCGAGAACAAGACCGCCCAACAGAATTGGATAGACAAAGATCATGCGCGGACGGCCCGTGGAAAAAAGGGAAAATGCCAGACGAGGAGAAAGGCAGAGGCGAAAGAAAGGAAGCCATCGGTCGACCTGGCTCGTTGTTGCTTCCTCTCTCGCCACTCTCCACTCGTCACTCGCCACTACTTGACCCCTGCACTTCTCTCCTTTTCGCCCTTTCTCTCGTCAACTACGATTATACCCAAAGTCGCGCTGGCACGACGAGTGCAATCGATTCAGGGCCCACGAACGGACGATTATCACGGCCACTCCGCGTCGCTTGATATGGTCATTGCGACCTGTAACGTTGGCCTCCGCCGCAGCGACTATTCATTTGGTTGGCAGGGACGAACAATGGTTGACTGGGGGGGGCAATCTTGGCTCGGCACGGCCCGATGGTTTGGCAGACTTGCTATCGGCTGCTAAACCACCGGGAGGATGCATTCGATTGCTACCAGGAGACGTTCTTCGCTGCCTTTCGTGTTGCGCAGGCGCAGCCGATAGATGATTGGTCGTCATTCCTGGCGTGCCTGGCGACGCGACGCGCAATGGACCAACTCCGGAAGCGTTACCGTTCGCGACGTCAGTCTTTGTCCATTGACACGATCGCGGAACTGAGCGGTGAAGTGGACGGCCCAATTCACGTGTGCTGACGCCCATCCGAGTTGAGGTGGATAACGGTTGCCCGGTTCGAGATGCCGGATGGGACAGATCGACCCAGGGCGGCTGCTGGTTGATGCAATCAGGTTCTTCTCCTTCGCCGCCCAGATTCAAGCGCAGGCCGACCATCAACCCCTCCGCTGTTTAGTTCCGCGTTTGCACCCAGATCGGCGAGCCCCAGGCGATTTCGCCGTCGGCTTGCAGTACGCGGATGTAGAAATAGTGCGCCGGCGCAAGCATCTTGGCGGTCCATTGGCCTTTGAACTCGCTGCCTTTCGGTTGAATCGTTTCGATCACCTTGCTATCGCGCAGGATATCGATCTTGGCGATCTTGCCCGTACCGACGACGTGGATGTCGAACGTCGGCGGACGATCGACGATCAGGTCGTCGCCCATGATTTTGTCGCCCGAGCGGAAGTCGACGAGGATGTTGTCCGTCGCGCCGTAGCAATGACGCTGCTTGACGGCCTTGAGCAAGCTCTGCCGATCGCGCCCCTCGGCGAGGATGATGAAGTACGAGATGTGCGTCGACCAGTGATCGCTCGACGCCTGGAAGCCGAACTTGACGTCCTTTTGTAGGGCGAGGTTGACGAAGCCCTTGGGATACCAGCCGGCGACGTTGGCGGGGTCTTTGCCGGACTTCGGATCGTAGCCGGCGCGCGGGGCGTCTTCCATCTCGTAGGACATGCGGTCACCCTGATAGATTTCGACGATCGGTTCGACGACTGGATCGTTGTCGCGCCAGTCGGTGCCCATGCCGGTGGCGCTGGTGTGGCTGGCGCAGATGCCGTTGTGCTCGCGGAGATAGCGGTAGAGCATCTTGGCGTCGTCGGGGTGGACGTTGCCGGGCCAGGCGCCTTTCTTTTTCTTGTTCTCCTCATCAGGCGGCGGATCGCCCTTGGGCGGCGCCAATCTCGGCAACGTCATCACGCCGCGCTGGGCGAACATGACGTTGCGATGGCCATGCGGATACGGGACGGAGCGTTCGTAGGTGAACATGGTCGTGAAGGCTTTTGTGTGATAGGCGTCGGTGAACTTCTGTGTGAGCCACCAGGAGTACTCGCGGCCCGCGCCGTTGTCGTGATCGCCGTTGCCGATCCAGTCGAACTGGGCGGCGTCGATGGCGTAGCGGAACATGTCCTCCAACGATCCGTCGGGAGCGCCGTCCCAGGAGATTTCGGTGTGGCGATGGTACTCGCCGCGCAGATACTGAAGCGTCTTGCCGCCGACCTTGAGGCGATGTTGGCGCATTCGTTTGACGGCGGCGTTCTCGGCGACGACCTTGGGCGTCAGCGGGTTCTCGCCCGCTTTGTGCTCGACCAGGTTCAACGCCGTCGCTTTGGGCGGCAGATCGATCACGCTCATGTAGATCTGATTGTCGACGTCGTTCGGCGTCGTGTAACGGCCATCGGTGTTGTGGATGATCGTCAGGCCGCCGCCCGAATGAGGCAGCAGCACGGGGCGATGATCGAGCAAGCCATCGGAGTGATGCACCTCGATCTCGTTGCTCCAGGCTTGGCCATCGAGTCGACGAGCGTAGGTGATCCAATAGGCGCCCGGGTGCGAACTGTACCGTGAGCCGAAGTTGCGTCGATAGGTGAGCCAGACGTTGCCGCTGCCGTCGATGCCGATTTGCGGGTAGGCGAAGCGGCTGCCGCGTTCGAAGAGGTTGGTCTTGAGCGCGTCGCCGGCCATCGGCGGCTGCACGACGGTTGACGTCGGCAACTCGGCGGTCGGCTTCTTGAGTTTGCCGTCCGTGTCGAGGCAGACGACTCGCACCGAGCGCGAACTGTAGAGCGGATTGCCTTTACCGGGGACGAGCGAACCGTAGTCCTGTCCCCAGTGTTCGGGGCCTTCTTCGTAGGCGATCCAAAGCCGGCCTTGCGGGTCGTAAACGACCGATGGCCGAGCTTCGAATTTCGTGGAAGTCGCGACGCGAATCTGGTTCGTCGCCTTGCGAGCGCGGTCAAAAATAATGCCTTCGACATCATAGTTCCCGCTGCGATAGCGATCGAAGGCAACCGTAACCTGGCCGGTCGGCGAGGCGGCGATCGTCGGATGCCAGCAGTTGCCTTCGACACCTAGAACGACTTCCGTTTCTTGGATTTGAAGGTCGCGACTGCAGAAGTGAACATCGATGCCGGACTGACCCTCGATCCAGTTCTGGCAGGCGACCCAGAGATTGCCCTGAGCATCTGTCGTCATCGCCGGCGCCAGCTCACGGTCGGCGATCTTGTTGAGACGCCTCTCCGCAGAGAGCTTGCCATCGCTGCCGATCTTGCGCGCGTGCAATGGGAAACTTGAGTCGCGATGCGCACTGTAAACGACCCACACGTCGCCGTCAGCGCTGGCGGCGATGGCGCAGCGGGCGATGTCTTGCTTGGCGTCGGTGATGGCGATCGGCTCGCTCCATTTGCCGTCCTTGTAGGACTTGACAAACACCTGATCGCCAAATTCTGGCTTGTAATAATCCTTGAAATCCTTGGGTTGTTCCTTGAGCTGGGGCGCCTCGATGCGGCGGGACTCGTCGCGGTGCCTGTACGCGACGTAGGCGACCCAGAGCGTGCCGTCGGGGCCGTGACACGCGGCGGGCATGTCCTCTTCGAGCTTGGTGCCGGCGATCGGCGTCGCGGTCGAAACCAAACGCGCCACGGCGTCGCCATTGAAGAGACGTTGCGGCTTGCCGGCGAGCACGTCGTTGAGCGCCACCCCCGCCTTGGCGCCGTCGTGAAGAACCGACAACGTCGTCTTGTCGTCGAAATCTTCCAGGTGCAGCACGACGCCGACGGTGGCAACCGGTTCGAGTTTGCTGATGGCAGGTTGACCCTTCGGCGCGCGAACCGGCGCACGTGTTTTCGCTTGCCAGTTCGTCACTTCCCCCTTGGTTTCGACCTTGTCGTCGCCGCGAAAGCGATAGCCCTCGCGATGCACGACCCTGGCGCCGGTGACAGTAGCCTGCCCCGACCAATCGCGGCCCGCCGGATCCTTGAGCCCAAACTCGAGCAGCACGGCGATACGCTTCTTGCCGGGCGAAGCTTTTTTCGCCCAGTCAAGCAGCGGAAACGACGGCGGCGGCTGCATGGCGAAAACGATCACGACGCAGATCAAAGCGACGGCGGCAACCAGCGAGAGAACGCGTTTCATGGCCGACTCCACGAATGATGATCGGAATTGGGATGGATTCTCTCCGACGCAATCAGAGAATGCAAGATAATTCTCCAGAAAAGTAGCGTAGGGTCACGCTTTGCCGTAACTCGCTTGCGTCTGTATATCAACCGCGAACGAATCCCTATGCAAGCACTGGAGTTCGCCATGAATACGCACATTATTGCCGTCGCCATCCTCGTGCTGATTTCGCCGCACATCTCGCAGGCTCAGAGCGTCAAGGACTTGCCGGCCACGCGAGTCAAGGACGTGATCTATGGCCGCAAGTTCGGCCTGGCGCTCACCATGGACGTGTTCACGGCGAAGAAGGATGCCAATGGGTCGGCGATCGTGTTGATGGTCAGCGGCGGGTGGATTTCCGATCCGGCGGCGATTGACGGGCCGATCTTTGGCCAGTTCCTCGCCGAGCCGATCAAGCGTGGCTATACGGTCTTTGCGGTCGTTCACGCCAGTCAACCGAAGTTCACCATTCCCGACGCAGTTACCGATGTGACGCGGGCCGTCCGCTTCATTCGGCACAACGCCAAAACGTTCAAGATCGATCCGGACCGCATCGGCGTCACCGGCGCCTCCGCCGGCGGGCATCTCTCGCTCATGCTCGGCACCACCGGCGCCGCGGGCAACTCCAAAGCTCCTGACCCCGTCGAACGTGCATCGAGCCGGGTGCAAGCCGTCGCTTGCATTTTCCCGCCCACCGATTTTCTCAACTATGGGGGCAAGGGCAAATACGCATTCGCCCCCGATGGTCTGCTTGAGCGATTTCGGTTAGTAATCGACGTGCGCGACTTCGATCCGAAGACCAAGCAATTCGAACGCGTCAGCGACGAAAAGCGGATGGAGATTGCCCGCAAGATGTCGCCGATCACGCATGTCAGCGAAAAGTCGGCGCCGACGCTTATCATTCACGGCGACGCGGATGCACTGGTGCCGATAAGCCAGGCCGAAGCACTCATGGCTCGATTCAAGGAGGAGAAGGCCGTGGCGGAACTGGTCGTTCGCAAAGGGCGGGGCCACGACTTCAGCAAAGCGGACAAGGACTTTCCCATTATCATCGACTGGTTCGACCGGCATCTCGTCAAGAAATCCGGTAGCTGAGCAGAATCATAGCAATGGGTTGGCACGCTTCACGAGTTGAATCGTCACCTGCCACGGATCGCGCACGAAGGTCATGACGTCGCCGGCCTCGGTGGTCACGATGTCCCCCGCCGGCTTGCAACCTGCCGCCAATAGGCGAGTGCGTTCGGCGGCCACGTCGTTGGCCATGAAGGCGATGTGCAGCGACAAGGGATCGAGCGCCCCGTAGTTGGGCATGGCGGCCTTGGCATGGCAGTACAACTCCAACACAACACGCCCAGCCTGATCGGCGATGAAGTGCGTGAACGGCGCTTGCTCTTGCTTGCGCAGGACGCGCAGGCCGAGATGTTCGACATACCACGCCGCCATGCGAACCGGATCGGGGACGTTGAGGGCGACGTGCTCGATGTTCATGCGGCTTGTTCCGATCAGTCCCGTCAGAGCCTGAGGCGTTCGCGAAGAGAAGCTCTTCCTTCGCTAACGCTTCAGGCTCTGATATTTCACCACAAAATCGACAGCCAACGGTTGTGTTTTATGAAAAATCCCTGTACCCTAACCTCACTTCGCAGCGACAAAGCGTACTGAGGAGATCTTGTTCATGAGCGCGCCAACCGCATCCCAGGCAACCTCTCCCGTGCCCGACGTCCCACCTCCTGAGAAACCATCGCTCATCAGCACGCTAATCAACCATCCCATCGGCTTCTGGTTCATTTTCTGGGGCGAGTTGGCCGAACGCTGCTCGTTTTACGGCATGATGGCGATCTTGCCGCGATTCATCGCGGACGACAACGGCCTCTACCTGGGTGACGCCAACTCCAACACGTGGGTGTCGATGTTCAAGGCGGGGGCGTACGTTCTGCCGCTCGTCGGCGGCTTTCTTGCGGATCAGTATCTGGGCAAGTATCGGCTCATCGTGATGTTCTCGATCCCGTACATCCTCGGCCATGTATTGATGAGCTATGAGACCGTCTTTTGGACCATGGTGGCCCTCTCGCTTTTGGCCATGGGCAGCGGCATCATCAAGCCGAACATCTCGACGCTCATGGGAATGACCTACGATCAAATGCGTCCCGGCGATGAAGCGCTCCGCTCGATGGCGTTCGGCATGTTTTATATGGCGATCAACGTCGGGGCGGCATTGTCCTACTTCTTCCTACCGCTCATCCGCGACGATTACGGCTACTCGATTGCGTTCATGTGTCCTGCGGTTTTGATGGCGGTGTCGTTCTTGATCTTCGCGGCGGGAAAGCCGTTTTATGCGGTTGAAACGATCGTATACAAGGAGTCGACTCCGGAGGAAACCGCTCTGAAGTGGTTGACATTGCGCCGGGTCGCGGGCATCTTCCTGGTCATCACATTCTTCTGGGCGATCTTCGACCAAAGCCACACGATCTGGATTTTCTTCGCTCGCGATTTCACCGACTTGCGAATTTTCGGCTGGGAGATTTCCGTCGAGCAGATCGGAACTCTGAATCCGGTGTTGATTGTGATATTTGTGCCGCTGATGCCGGTGCTGTGGAACTTCGTCGAGAGCAAAGGCTATACGGTGAGGCCCACCGACAAAATCATCATCGGCTTCGTGCTTACGATGTTGAGCATGCTGATCATGGCAATCGCGGGGTATCAGTGCGATGCCTACGAAGACAAAGTCGTTGTGAAGTCGGAGAGGTCGATCACCAACATTGTCGTCGATGATCCGAGCAAGGTGACGGTGGGAGTCGTATCGAGCTCCGGCGAGGGCGCCGGCAAGAAGGAATATGTCCGTCGCCGCGACAAGGCGAAGCCCGCAGCCGAATTGGGCGCCAGCAAACAGGTGACGATCACGGTCGTCTCCGAGACGAAGAAGGAAGCGCCGGTACGCGTGGTCACGCCGCGCTATGAGAAGGACGTTCGTCCCATTCTCAACGGCAGCTGTGTGCAATGTCACGGCAAGACGGCCACGGCAGGGCTTGATCTCAGAACGCTCGAAGGAATCATGAAGCCGGGCAAATCCGGTCCTGCCGTCGTCGCCAATGATCCCAAGAAGAGCTTGATCTTTAAGGATCACAAGAGCCTGATTCCGCCCGATACCAGCGAAGACGCCGAGTTCAAGATGATCGAGCAGTGGACGGGCCCCGGACTCAGCAGGAAGCAGCTGGCGGCCATCGGCGATTGGCTCGAAGTCGGATTGACTACCGACCAAACGGCGACGATCACCCACTGGATTGAGAAAGGCGCCACTTCAACTGCTGCGCGCAGCGTGTCGCTCTGGTGGGAAGTGCTGGCGTTCATCACACTCACGCTGGCAGAAGTGTTGATCTCCATCACGGGCCTGGAGTTGGCATTCGTCGTGGCGCCGCAATCGATGAAGAGTTTCGTCACGGCATGCTGGCTCATGACCGTCGCGATCGCCAATTTCTTCATCAACGCGCCGGTTGGCCGACTCTACAGCACGATGTCCCCCGGAAACTACCATTTGATGCTCACGGGGCTCATGGTGGTAGTGATCGTCGCGTTTTACTTCGTTGCTCAGCAATTCAATCAGATGGCAGCGGAGCAGGAAGCAGCTGAGAAGGCTGCGGGGCAAAAGGCCGAGACGCCAGCCGCCGGGGCCGAAGCGACTGAGAATGGCTCGAATGGCAAGCCACCGGCCGGCTCTGCATAAGAATCGAATGGGTTTTCAAGCAGAAGCACTCGCCATGGAGTTGGCGCCGATCTCACGTCGGCCACCGGCTTCATGGCTGACGAGGTCTGTTAGTGAAAACTTGATCATGCAGTGCGAATGGGATTTCTTCTCATTTTTTCAGAATTCTTCATTTTTTCATTGCAATTTTGCCGGCAGTATGCTCTCATGTACAATGTTTACTTCTTCTTCATTGTTTTTTGAGGTGTTTCATGCGTAGTTCCAAATTGCGCCGAGCATTTACGCTCATTGAGTTGTTGGTGGTGATTGCCATCATCGCTATCCTTATCGGCTTGTTGTTGCCTGCGGTGCAGAAAGTACGTGCGGCCTCGGCACGAATGCAATGTGTCAACAACATGAAGCAGCAGGGGATCGGCCTGCACAACTACCATGATACTTTCAAGACACTTCCGAAAGGCTACTCGCGTTACACGAGCGGCTTCCCTTTTGAAGGAGCATGGACGTGGATGGGATACATCCTGCCGTACATCGAGCAAGAGCCGCTATGGAAGCAGGCCAAGACATTTTCCGCCAGCGGTGGTTCGAACTGGTATGCCTGGTACAATCCGGCATGCCCCGTGCTTATGCCCATTTACACGTGTCCGGGCGATGGCCGTGGTCAACAGGTTTTTCCCGGCGCCAGCTCTCGAATCAAGGACCAGGCGCTCACCTGCTACCTCGGAAACGCCGGCACGGCATCGAGGTCTAGTAACGGAGTTTTGTACTACGATTCGGCCATTAATCTGACGCGAGATATCTCGGACGGGACCAGCAATACGATGTTGGTGGGCGAACGTCCGCCCAATTCGAATCTGGAGTATGGCTGGTGGTTTGCCGCTTATGGCTATGACGGACGAGGCACGGCCGACTGCGTGATGACGTCGAATGATCTGGCGCTTGCAAACTACTTTATCAGGAATTATTCAGGCGGCCCCAATAAGGCCTGCGACGGCACGGCAGCGCAGAAGATCGGCCTCACGCAAGGACACCCTGACATCGGGTGCGACGCGGCCCATTATTGGAGTCTCCACCCAGGAGGCGGAGCTAACTTTCTGCTCTGCGACGGTTCCGTGCGTTGGATTGGATACGAGGCCAATAACATCATCGCTGCGTTTTCGACTCGCAACGGAAGTGAAACGATCAATTTTCCTTGACAACTTCCCGTGTCCGGTCGATCCGTTTGTCCCAGTGTGCGGGTCGTCGTCGCATTGGGTCAACTTGGCGTAGATCAGGCTTTCCAGCCCGACGTTTCGCGGATTTGGTTAGGCGAGAAAACCTGACCTACGTCAAGATGTTCCACTTCCGCCTTACTTGGGTCTGTCCAGGAGAGTGCCGATGCGTTTGATCCTCGCGCTCCTTGTCGCTTCGATATTGCTTGCAATGGCGTTTGGTTGTTCCCAACCGGTGCCCGAAAATCCGGCGCCTCCCCCGCCCGAGGACTCAGGGATGGATGTCACGGCAAAGGAGCGTCCGGCGCCACCGCCGAAGTGATATTCATCCTTCCCACGGATCGTCTGACTTCCTTCACGGCGATATCGTGACAGGATGGAGTAAACGAAAAGACGAAAGAATGAAGAAGCTCAAAGTATGAATGCGGTGGGTGTGTTTCGAGACTGCCGAAATATTAAAAAGGGATGAGTAGACGATTTGTTGGGTGACAAACAGGCTTCCGGGTTGTTACATTGGTAAGTGAGAAATCGACTTTCCACTTATCGGGAGGACGGCCATGCGCAAAACGAGAATCCTCGGGTTGTTGGTTTTCGGGTGCGCATTGATCTTGTTGATTCCCGGTTTGATGTCGGCGCAGTTCGGCGGCGGCAGCGGCAAGAAGAAAGGAAGCTTCGGCTTTGGCGGCGGCGGGGACGACGGAAACTCAATCTTCGATAAATATTCAAACGGAGGGGGGTCCGTTTCTATCGACAGCTTCAGAATGCTTCGGCCAGCTCTCATTCAGTATGCCGAAGACAAAGGAATCCGCAGTGGCCAGCTCACGCGGCCCCAGTTCCTCGACTTTTATGAACAATACAGGGCGAAACTGGCGGGGGGCATGGGATTCGGCAAGAGCGGCGGCCCAGGCCGGCCACCAGCGGGGCCAGGCAGCGGTGGGCCCACTGGTCCAGGTAGTGGGCCACCTGCAACGGACTTTGGCAGCATGGGAAAGAAAAAATTCGACTTTGGTGGCGGCATGCCGGGAATGCCCACGGTGCCCCAAGGCCCCGTTAGCGCCAAAATCCTGAACGAACTCGCTGACGCCCAATTCAAACGTCTCGACACCGACGGCGACGGCAAACTCAACCAGAATGAAATGCCCGGACCCCTTCGTTTCGGCTTGCAGAAATACGACAAGAACAGCGATGGCTTGATCGATCTCTATGAGTTCCGCGAGTACTTCTCGGCACGCATGGTCGGTAGCGGGGAAGATTCCAGCACGCGCAATATCGCTTCGATCATCATCGAAGTGGAAGAACTCGATCGCAAACCGGTCGTGTATCGTCCAGGTGGCGTCACGCTGGCCGGCCTCCCCGCATGGTTCAAAGAACTCGACACCGACAAGGATGGCCAGGTGGCCATGTTTGAATGGCGCCGCGGCGGCAGCGCCCTCGAGAAACACAGCATCAGCCCCGACCTCGATGAATTCGCCAAATGGGACCTCGATGGCGACGGCTACATCACCCCTGATGAGGCACTTCGTTTTCTTGCAGGCGCCTCGAATACTCCTCGAACCGCGACTCTTGGTTCAAGTGGTTCGAGGTCATCGGAGCGGCCAAGCAACCCCTGGAGCGGCTTCGGCGGGTTCGGCAAGGATAAGAAAGATAAGAAGGAAAAGAAGGACAAGAAGTAACGCTGACATGGAATCGTAGTCTCGTGCTCTTTCAAGCCTCCGGTTCATCGCCGGAGGTTTTTTTGCACCGGTTTAGTGCAATGCCCATATATTTGCATCCAGCGACATCGGCCCCGTCCTTTTCTAGACGACGCAGGATTCGCTCGTAGCCGCGCTGCCGATCAATGCTCCTCAATCTGCGAGGTGTCAATCATGCCAGGTGTTCGTACGTTCGCCACGTTTGTCGTTTGCATTTTGTTCATGCCGGCGAGCATGTCGGCCCAGGGAGTGCCCTTGGCGACCACGGTCCTCGCCACCAAGGACGCGAAGGAAGCGGTGATTCGCGTCCGGCCCAATGCGCCGACCGTGCTTCAGCTTCGCGTGAAGAATCCGGATGAGACGCCGCTACGAGATGTCACATTCAAGTTGCTGTACAAGGCCGGAACCAAAACGCATCTAATAGCCCAGAGTGTGAAGGTGGTGGAGAAGTTGGCGCAGAATGACGAGGTGGCGATCGAATGGGGCAAGCCGGACAAAGGACCAGAAAAAACGACCTTGCCGCAGCCTCCCTACTCGCTGGAACTGACGATCGAGGGAAAGCAGAACGATGAGCCCATTGTGTTCAAACAGCCGCTACGCGTGGAGATTCGGGAGCCGCGCGATTATGTAAGTGCGTCCGGCAAGTGGGAGGAAAAACGCCGGGCCGTTTTCACGCTGAAGAACTCGAAGGAGGAACCGGGGCCTAGGTTGATGCCGCTTCAGCTCCGCGTCGGGCCGGAGTTTGAGTCAAGCAAAAAGGGAACCCAAGCGCAAGTGCTCACCGGGCCAAAGCAGGAGGCCAAGCTCTTTTGCGAAGACCTCGCGTTCATCGCGCCGGCGGCAGCGCTCGGCGAAGGAAGTCTCTACATCGATGTCGACGGATTCGAGAGGGCCTTCGTATTTCATCCCGTCAAGTTGGCGGGCGCCGGCGATCTCGGCACGCGGAACCTCGGTGAGACAATCGGGGCGCGTATCAAGGTGGACCGCTATCACAATCCGGATCCCAAGTTCCTTGTTCACCTCGAGATGGATGGCCCGTTAAGCCCCGACTACAGCGTGGAGATAGCGCTGGATCGTGCAGGTGAGAAAAAGGAGTTTCTTGATGTCGTTCGAAAAACTGGATTGCGCGACCAGAGCGTTGAGCTGCGCGTGGAGGAGGGCAACCTCATGTGCACCGCGCTCGTCAAAGACTGGCTGGTCGAGTTCGATACCACGCGAGTTTTTGGCAATCTTTACTTTCGGGTCGGCGTGAACTTCAAGAACAGTCCCATGAAGCTGACGGCGCCTACCGAGCCGCGTAGCCGTTACTCCGCATTGGAAACCGAAGGCAACTACGTTTACGCGCGAGTGAATCAGGACGTATCCAAGCCCGTTAACATTCAGTTTGTAGATCTTCCCAAGGAATGGCCGATCGGCAAGCCGCTCAAAGTGCATGTTCGCGCAGCCAAGCGCGACAAGTCACAGGCGCCGATCGATGAAATTGTTCTGGTGACAGGCAAGCTGCCGCCGGATGGAAAGGCGCCTCCGGATGCGATCCTTGGCAAGAGAACATTGGATGACACCCAGAGTGAGTGCGTTTTCGAGGTGCGCGAGTGGGACAAAGCGGAGGTGGTGTCGCTTTCAGCCAGAGTGTCGACCAAGAGCGGAGCATTCGATGTAGCAAGTGCGTCGGTGACGTTCACGGCCGGTCCTAGGGCCACAAAGGGGACCAAGGTCTCCGGCCACGTTGTGCGTGGCGGCCTCGGCCAGATCGGCTTAGAGGTCCTTTTGATCGATGAGAAAGGCGCCGTGAAGGATAAGACCACCAGCAAGGAAAAGGGCGCGTTTACTTTCGAATCCGTTGCTCCGGGCGTCTATTTTGTGACGTCGGCGCGGTCATCGCTCAATCTGATCGGCAAGACGCGCGTCGTCGTACTCGAAGGCGAAGCCGCCATGGACGATGTGGAGGTCAAGCTCCTGGTGAAGTGACCAAAAAGCACTCATCTATTAGCCGATCGCGCAAGCCACGGATGTTCAGCGTCCGTCGGTCGGCCGTCCGGCGAACGGGGCCCACGTGTTAACGTGGATCGTATAATAAGGAAGCGATCCTCGACCCAACCTGTCGCAGGGGACCGACATGGCAGCGAAATACACCCAGGCCAATCGGCCCCTGGAAGTTAATATCGATGGCCTCGACAAGGACGCCCTGCTCATCACCGGCTTTCACGGCGACGAGGGCATCTCTCGCCTCTTTCATTTCCACATCGACGGCATCGCCGATGCCAAGCAGAATATCGCGTTTGAACAAGTGCTCGGCCAGAAGGTGACGATCCGCCTCAATCTCGCCGCCGGCAAAGCTCGCTACTTCAGCGGCATCTGCAATCGCTTTAGCCAGGGCGAATCCGATGGCGACTACTGTGTCTACCAACTCGAGATCGTGCCACAGTTTTGGCTCTTCACCAAGGCTGCCCAAACGCGCATCTTTCAGCAACAAAGCGTTCCGGACATTCTCAAGAAGGTGCTAAAAGGACTGGATCCCAACGTGACCCATAAACTCACGGGGACCTACCCGCCGCGCAACTATTGCGTGCAATATCGCGAGACCGATTTCAACTTTGCGTGCCGGCTCATGGAAGAGGAGGGGATCTTCTACTTTTTCACCCACGCTGCCGACGGGCACAAGTTGGTAATTGCTGACAACGCCCAAGCACATCCGGAGTTGCCGATCAACAGCAAGATGGTCTTCGAAAAGGTCATCGCCGGGCAAACGCCGGAGGATCGCATTCTGACGTGGAACAAGCGGCAGGAGCTATTGACCGGCAAATTCAAGCTGTGGGACCATACCTTCGAGATGCCGCCGAAAAACCTTGAGGCCAAGGCGAGCATTCAGGACACGGTTCAGGCTGGCAAGGTCAGCCATCCGCTCAAGGCCGGTAAAGCGGACGATCGCGAAGTATACGACTACCCCGGCGATTACGCCCTGCGCTTCGACGGCGTCAACCCCGGCGGCGGCGATCAGCCGGCCGAGGTGCAGAAAACCCTCAAGGACAACGAACGCACCGTTGGGCTTCGCCAGCAGCAAGAAGCGGCCCACGGCGTCGTGATCGAAGGATCCAGTTCTTGTCGAGGCCTCGTCAGCGGGCACAAGTTCAGCCTCGGACGCCATCCCAACGCCGACGGCGACTATGTGCTCACCGCGATCCAGCATCAGGTCCTCTCGGCAGTTCAGTATTCAGGCTCGGGCGGCGAGGGATTTCACTACGTCAACTCGTTCACCGCCATCCCGGCTGCCATGCCCTTTCGGCCCCAGCGTGTGACGCCCAAGCCGTTCGTGCAGGGGAATCAAACGGCGACGGTTGTCGGTCCGCCGGGGCAGGAGATTTTCACGGACAAGTATGGGCGCGTGAAGGTGCAATTTCACTGGGACCGCGATGGGAAGCGCGACGCCTCTAGCTCGTGCTGGGTCCGCGTCGGCCAGGCGTGGGCGGGCAAACGCTGGGGGGCGTCGTTCTGGCCGCGCATTGGGCAGGAAGTCATCGTCGCGTTTCTGGAAGGCAATCCCGACTGCCCGATCATCGTCGGCAGCGTCTACAACGCTGAGCAGATGCCCCCCTATCTCGGCGACGGGCCCGACGGCAAACATCCCAAAGACAATAAAGTCACCGGCGTAAAAAGCAACAGCACCCCCGGCGGCGAAGGTTTCAACGAGTGGCGTTTCGACGACACCAAGGGCAAGGAGCAGATCTTCTTCCATGCCGAACGCAACATGGATACGCGCGTCAAACAGGACTCCATGGAGCTCGTGCTTCACGATCGTCACCTGATCGTCGGCGCCGAAAAAGACGGCAAGAAAGTCGGCGATCAACGCGAACTCGTCTATCAAGACAAGCATAGCAATGTCAAACGCGATCAGGTCGAGAAGATCGAAGGCAATGTGCTGATCACCGTCGGCAAGGGAGACGCCGAGGCCGGCGGCAATGTCGATGTCGTCATCGAAAAGAACAAAAAAGAGCTGATCGAGGCGACCGACCACCTGCATGTGAAGGCTGGGCAGTTCATCCAGGTCGATGGCGGGCAGGATATCACGATCAAAGATCACAAGACCGAGACGATCAAGGCCGACAGCATGTTGCACGTGACGAGCAATCAAAGCGAGAAAGTGGATGGCAATCAGTCGTTGACTGTCGGCGGCGATCAGCAGGAGAAAGTCGGCAAGAAGCACGCCGTCGAAGCGGGGCAGGAGATTCATCTGAAGGCCGGCATGAAGGTCATCCTCGAAGCCGGCGTCCAGCTTACGATCAAAGGGCCCGGCGGTTTTGTCGACATTGGCCCTGCCGGCGTCACCATTCAGGGAACGATGGTGTTGATCAACAGCGGCGGCGCGGCAGGCAGCGGCAGCGGCTCGAGTCCCGAGGCCCCGAAAGACGCCAAGCCCCCGGCAGATGCCAAGGAGGCACAGCCGACGAAACCGACCGTGGCAGACGATTCGAAGACCGGCCAAAAGTCGGCGCCGTGAAACGAGCCCGCAGCGTTACATGCAGAACGGAAGAGTGCGGGAAAGGGAGAGGGGAGACAGGGAGATGGGAAGACCGTTTCTCACCTCTCCCTTGCTCCTCGTCTCCTTTTCTCCCCTGTTGGGTTAGTTGACAGCAAGGAGTATCCAATGCCTCCCGCAGCACGTGTTGGCGATATGCATGTTTGCCCTATGGTGACCGGGATCGTTCCGCACGTCGGCGGTCCGGTTTTGCCTCCGGGGTGTCCGACGGTGATCATCGGCGGCATGCCGGCGGCGCGGGTCGGCGACATGCTCGTTTGCGTTGGGCCCCCGGATGTTATCGCCAAAGGATCGCCGACCGTTCTGATCGGCAACATGATGGCGGCGCGAATGGGCGACCTCACCGCGCATGGCGGGACCATCGTCGTCGGCTTTCCCATGGTGATGATCGGCGACATGGGCCAAGGCGCTGCTCTGCAGGCTGCCGCCGAAACCGGAGCGCCGTTCTGCGAAAAGTGACAGGGTTAGACTTTTGCTTCCGTGTGAAGCATTGAAGTTTAGCCGCGGTTCGAAGAACCGCGCGGTCTGCGACCCGTGTCTAATAACGAGCGCCCAAGCGGCGCCAAGCGAACGCTAAACGACGAAACTTATGCCTACTCAGCCCGCATTGGTCGCTATCGATGGACCGTCCGCAGGGAAGCGATGGCCATTTGAGGTCGGCAAGAACGTCACGATCGGCCGGGTCGATCAGGCAACCATCATCGTTCGCGACGATCCACTGTTGTCGAACCTGCATTTCGCCCTGGAATGGGAGGGGCCGACCTGCCGAGTGCGCGATCTGAACAGTAAGTTCGGGATCACGCTGAACGACGTCAAGGTCGATGCGGCGGTTGTGCGAGACGGCGACCGGATCAAGGCGGGGCGGAGCGAATTCCTCATGAAGCTGGCTACCGACCAGGCTGATGCAGGAGCGCCAGCGCAACCTGCGAGGCTTTCGCAAGCTTTGGCTGAGCCGAGCATGCCAGATGTGCCGGCCGAGGTCAAATCGGCCGCTGTATTGGAGTTTCTGCGGTTGCAGCAAGCGCCGTTGTTTGCACTCTTGGATGGTGCTCGAGACATTGCCATCTATCTGCAGCTGATGGCGTGCAAAGAGCAATACCAGAGTTTGTACGAGGGACCACAGGGCGAAGCTCTGGCGCCGCACGGACCGTACCTCGTGTATCTGCCGAAGGATTCGCCGTTTCTTGCGATGCTCATGCGCGACGGCTGGGGAAATAGTTGGGGAGTGTATCTGACGTCGCCCGCGCCGTTCGCGGAGGTGCGTCGCCACTTGCGGCGGTTTCTGGAGGTTCAGTTGCCGACGGGCAAGGTTGTCCTCTTTCGGTTCTACGATCCGCGTGTACTGCGCAACTTTGTGCCTACATGCTCCGACGCCGACGCCATGCATTTTCTTGGGCCCATCGATCGCTTCATCATCGAGGCTGACGATGCGGGTAGGCCATTGGTTATTAGTCGCGAAACCAAGAGTGTGTCCGTTCGTGAGATCAAACTTCCAAGGGCGTAAGTAATTGCAGGTCGCGCGGAGGGCATCGGGTGTTCCAATTTCGCGATGAGCAACTGGATCAAATGCGAGCCCGGGCAAGCGCGTCGCTTCATCGGCGGATAATGGTGTTCGTTCGTGACGCGTTGCCCGAGAAAACCACCCACGTCAGTGATGACGACCTGCTTCGACGAATCGCGGACGCCGATCGACGGGCGCTGTCGCATGGCTTGCGAACGGAGCGTGGCATCACGCTCTTCGCGAGTCTCGCGATCATGGTCGGTCCTGAATTCGACGAGCTCCCGGAGATGCGTCGGTACCTGAGCCTTCCCAAGCCTGATGCCGATACACGAATTGAGTTGTTTGTAAGAGTGTTGACGGCGCGCAAGAAACAAGAGGAGGAAGAGGATCTCATCTCAAAGTTGTCGGACATGGCGAACCGTGTCGTGGGCATCGTGATTGCGATTGTGCTTTCCCCATTCGTTCTTTGCAGCGTCGGAGCAATCGGCATGGCGGGAGCGATGGGCGGCGGAGCGGTGGCCGGTGAGGCTGCCGCAGGATTAGGACTGTTGGGCCCGGTCGGTTGGGGCATCCTGATCACGGCGGTCGTGGTGGTCGGCGCCGGCGTCATATACAACGAGATGAAAAAGGTGGATGAGAAGGCCGACAGCGTGCCGAAGACGGACACCACCACCGAAACGCAAGAATGTCCAAGTGGCCCCGATCCCAACAAGGAAAAGAAAATCAAATCCCTCGAGAAACGCCTCGAGGAGCACCAAAAGAAGCTTGAGGAATTCAAGAAGAACCCGGATGCATTCGATAACAAGGACTTCTTGAAGAACGCGCCGTCGCCGGACGTTCGCCAGCGCATCATTGACGGGCGCATCAGACACTTGGAAAACGAGATCAAGAACTTTCAGAATCAGATCGACAATCTCAAGGGATGCTGAGTATGAAGATTACCGTGGCCGAGCTTCGAGTTCTTTGCGACAAGCTGTTCTCGCACTTGGATGCAAATGGAAAAACGAGTATCGACATCGAGCAAGATTATTACTGGTTCGTACCGGCCGAGCTGCGATACTCGCCTTATCAGGAACCGAAAACTCTGACGCTTGGCCAGCTCACTGATGACTGGCGCGAGCTTTCAAAGATCATCGACGGCCAGGCCGATCCTGTCAACTACGCTCTGGTTTGGCTGTCCTCCGTGCTGCGCATCATCGGTGAGAAAACGCCTGGGTGACAGCGATGGATCTCTCACCGATGCGCCGCGAAGTACTCGGCATAGACCTTCTCGGCAAACGCCCACGCAGCCTTGGTCTCGGCCGACACGACTTCTTGCATCGACGACGCCGAGCCGGGAAGCGCTCCCTTGCCGACGCCGCTGGTTTCAAGCCGAAACAACTCGT
>Ga0194132_10000601_pt1 | contig 73602 bp, 68 predicted proteins | sample TA2KigOf80mmetaG_FD_148612 | JGI IMG/M metagenome (GOLD analysis project Ga0194132, IMG submission 148612) | Freshwater microbial communities from Lake Tanganyika, Tanzania - TA2015054 Kigoma Offshore 80m | ecosystem: Environmental > Aquatic > Freshwater > Lake | place: Tanzania: Lake...
CGGCAAGGAAGTGACGAAAGAAGAACTGGCCACCCTGAAGTTGAAACCACAGGCCTTTCATGGAGAGTGGAATTATTCCTTACTCCCTCGAGCTCACAGTTGTTAAAGTTATTTTTTCTAAAATCCTTACGACTGATCGTGGACCGAGTCTTGGAAGAAAACTTCTTCTGATAGCTATCGAAGGAGAGTGTGAGATCAATATAGAAGTGCTGATATTGCAGGGGAACATAGCAAACATATCCATCTTGTTGACGCAGGTTGGGGATATCACAGGTCACTGGCAGTGCACGGATCATAAATCCTTGACTTCCATCCATCAGTGTATCAACGGGAAGCGAGGGAGATGCCTGCGGTGGCAATTGATCTGTAAGGAGCACCGATCGACACTGCAGTTGAAGCGGGATGGTCAGGAGTGTCCAATCACTCAGCTGATATTTGAACGGGACAGGGCGTAAATCCCAGCTATGCATTGGTAATTCCTGAGGCATCGCTTCCTTTCCAGGGAACAATAACAAGGGATTGAATTTCCCTTGTCGGTACTATGAAAATTCTAGCGAGTCTAGAGTAAATTTCCAATAGTGATCCTGTATAACAATCTGAATGTGACATGACAAACACACGTTGCGCCCCTTGCTCGGGATGCTAGTAAAGTGTCTCATCAGGAGGCTGGTGGGCAATGCCAACCCTCCAAGAAGGTCCTACTCACTGCTCACGTATTTGCCAGACACAATACTAGTGGTCCATACTTCAAGCCCACCCGTATCCAAGAGTTCAGTAACAAGCATCCTCGCTGTTCTACGCCGGCTGAGCACTAAGAGTTAATAGCGAAACACCGACGACAAAATATGCTTTTCCAGCACTGCACAAAGCTATCAACCACACAATCTGCACTGCACAAGTGCTTTCGTTCATAGGTTGTCGTTAGCGCGACACACAGCATACCTGCCCGTTTGGCCGCTTCAACTCCTAAAGGCGAGTCTTCAATAACGACGCATTCTTCAACCGCAGAGTGAAGTTGTCTCGCCGCATGAAGAAAAATATCCGGTTGTGGTTTTCCTTTTCCTCGTACTTCGTCGATAAAAAACATCTTTTCAGCAAAAAAAGCTCGCAAATCTAAAGCATTTTCTACAGTTTGAAATAATGAACGGTCCATCGCTGTCGCAATACAGACTTTATAGTTTTTCGTGACCAACGCGAAAAAATCGGTAAATCCAGCAATGAAATTCACGCCAGTCGCTAACGCTGCTTTTACAATCGCCAAACGTTCTTGCGCTAATTTCTCTGGATCACCTGGAAACCCATATAACGCCTGCATAACGCGAACACCTTCAACGAGTGATTGTCCGGTGAGTAACGGTTTCAGTTGCTCTCGTTGATAGCGAATTCCTCGACGTCGCAGAAACTCAACCTGGGCTTGATCCCACACCGCTTCAGTATCCAGAACGACGCCTTCGGCGTCAAAGATTATCGTGGTGATCATAAAGGTCGGGAACCGGTCGCCAGTTGTCAGCGAAAACAGTTGTCAGTCATCTGTGATCAGTTTTCAGCAACGAGGACTGACAACTCACAACTGATAACTGATCGCTATGAGGTGAACGTCTCGACTATCAATCGATGATTCTCCATGACGCGATCAGCCTTCACCCCTGCGGTTGGCGTGTAGAGAATTGGTAAGTCCAACAACCCGTCCCATTTCTTGATTTGTTCCCGACATTCATCCGGTGTCCCAGCAACTGCAATCTGTTCAACCATATCATCAGAGACAGCCTCAGCCATCTTCGGTAGGTTGAAGGTCTTAAAGTGTTCCCAAATCGACAGCTTCTGCTTCTCCCAACCATGAATGTTGAGAATCTCTTCATAGGATTTAACGGAAGCATAGAACGCGATCTGATTTTTTGCGTCACGGATCGCCTGATCTCGGTTGTGACTGATCGAAGTAATGAGCAAAGAAGTGACATCAACACCTTTGACTGCACGGCCTGCCCGTTTTGCTCCGATCTCAAGATTTGGCTTAATAAACTCGGCAATATACTTGCGACTATACAGTGGATGACCGACGAGTCCGTCAGCAACTTCTCCAGTAGTTCGCAACATCCCCTTTTGTACACCAGCGAGATACAACGGAATTCGATCACGCACAGCGTACGGACGGCTAAAGGCTGGAATGTTGATCCGATAGAATTCCCCCTCGAATCGAACGCCCATGCCTTTGTGAGACGCCCAGATTTTTCTGATCAACGCCACACACTCTTTCATCTTCGCCGCTGAGCGTGGTTCAAATGCCTGGCCGTACCAGCCCTCATTCATCGACTTGGTTCCGCTACCCAAGCCAAGAACCATGCGCCCTCCAGACATTTCATCGAGATCCATCGCACCGGTGGCATTGAGCACCGGATTGCGCATGTACGCATACGCAATGCCAGTAGCGATTTTGACTCGCTTCGTGTTTTGCGCCACAGCGGCGAGGGTCACAAGACCATTGCGATTAAAGAATTCCCCATTCCACACCGAATCGAAACCAGCCTCGTCCGCTAGCTTCGCGATCTCAACCATATCTCTAATCGTCGGAGTAAACAGGGCAATTGCTCGACGTGACATAGGCCCCCTTATCTAGACGTAGAATAGACGACACATTAACGACTAAAGAACCGACCTAACATCCCTGCAAGCTGAGGGAGGTCGTCGATAACACTTCCATCGCCGTCAAGGTCGAGGATGCGAGTAAGCCCACCAAACCCCGGAGCAGCTTGTTCCATGCGAGAGCGTTCACCACCGAGAACGTTTGCTAACCCTCCGCCATCAAGGCCCTGCTGCCGCTGCATACGGCCCAGCGCTCCCATCACCAGTGGTGCTAAAATCGACAGCAGACTGCCGGCGGAACCAATGTTCATACCGGTCGAACGGCTCAGAATATTCGACATCGCGTCTGTTTTTCCACCAAAGATATGACCGAGAATACTAGCACCGGCTCCCAAGCTCCCAGCATTCCCTCCAAGGAACCCCATGAGATTATCAAGGATGCCGCCATCGTGATCCCGAGATAATGCAGAAGCTAATGCGTCAGCCCCTTGTTGGTTTGCCGAGTTGCGCGCCAGCCCACCCAAAAGCATCGGTAATGCCGCCGAGATTGCGTTGCTGGCAGTTCCTTCATCAACGCCCAATTGGCGTCTAATCTGTTGGACCGCATCGGCACCGAGTTGTTGATTCAGCATATCGAGGATGGACGACATACGACCTCCTGGAAAAAATTTCTTCAAATCCGCTTACGCAACGTGAGACAATAGACTGAAATTCACATGGAGTCCATGATAAATATTCTCGACTCACGAACCCTCTCGTTACGGTCACATCACGGTCACATCTCCTGGATTTTAAAAACGACAAGACAAAAATTATCGGACATTAAAGAAAAAAAAGGCTCTCCCCTTGCTTTCACTATTCCATCACTTGCCCACCACACACAGGTAGATAGTGGCCAGTCACAAAACTTCCCAGCTCCGAAGCAAAAAACAGAGCCGCGTGCGCCGTATCTTCAACGGTACCAGTGCGGCGTAGCGGAATCTGTTTTTCATGTCGTTCCTGAGCTTCCACAGTAAGCATTGCCTTCACTTCCTCAGTCAGGGTAAGCCCTGGAGAAACGATATTCACCGTAATGTTGTGCTGTCCAACTTCAACCGCCAGATTACGGGTGAAGCCGATCATCGCGGTCTTTGCAGCAGTGTACCCATGATAGGTTAATGCCGGCTGATGAATCCCAATGGTATTGACGCTGATAATACGTCCCCAGCGCCGGGCTTTCATCCCCGGAAGCACGGCTTGGCTACACAAGACCGCAGCCTTTAAAGTTGTGTCGATTTGTTCTTGCCATTCGCTCCATGCCATCTCGACAAAACTCTTGCGCGGAATCGCAGCCGCATAGTTACTCACCAGGATGTCGACTTTTCCAAAAGCGTCTTCAGCTTTCTTAACCATATCGCTGACCTGTTGCTCGTCGGTGATGTCAGCATGAACAAAAAGGGCTTTCCCGCCTGTACTGTGAATTTCGTCAAGCACCTTTTGTGGATTACCTTCATCCTTTACTTGATTCAGCACTATCTGTGCACCTTCACGCGCAAAGACGCGGGCAATCCCTGCCCCACTGCCACGTACCGATCCGGTAATGAGTACAACTCTATTGGCTAAGAGCATGACCGCATTCCTTTATTTTTGTCTCCGCCCCTTCCAGCACTTCCCTATCCCGCCTGTAATCCCAACCCGCGAATTGCCATGATATTGCGCAGGACATTACTCGTACCGCCCTGAATGGTGTACGCAGGGGCGTAGAGGTACTCACGCGCAGCGCGACCAGCTAAGCGTGCCGCAGGAGAGCCAGGGAGCAACAGCGAGTAGTCTCCAAGAAGACTACATACAGTCTGGGCGATACGTTGCTCAACTTCGGTGCAGAAGCATTTTGCCATTGCCGCCTCGTGGTTCGGCGCGTGGCCTTGGGTTAACAACCAGGCGACTTTGTACACCATGAAGCGTCCCATATCGAGTTCTATCTGCATTTGCGCCAGTTGGTTACGCACGAGAGGATCTTTTGCCAGCCCGGTCTCTTGTGCATACTTCACCGTATCGCGAAATAACGGATAGTTACTCAACAACCGCTCGATACCACTCCGTTCATAATCCAATTGTGAGGCAATCTGATACCAACCTCGGTTTTTCTCACCGATCAGCCACCGTTTTTCTACTTTCGCGTTATCAAAGAACACCTCATTAAAGTGATGTTCTCCAGTAATATCGACCAGTGGCCGCACCGTCACTCCTGGTGTTTTCATATCCACCAAGAATTCACTAATGCCTTTATGCTTCGGCGCCTCGAGATCTGTCCGGGCAACGAGGTACGCATAATCAGCGACATGAGCAAAACTGGTCCAGATTTTTTGTCCGTTGAGGATGAAATGATCACCCTCTTCTATCGCTTTGGTGCGGAGCGAAGCTAGATCTGAACCTGATCCTGGTTCACTCATACCGAGGCAGAAGACGATCTCTCCTCTTGTGACACGTGGTAGGATCTCCATCTTTTGCTCTTCGCTGCCGTAGGCCAACAAGGCTGGGCCGACTTGTCGATCGCCTAACCAATGAGCAGCAACCGGTGCGCCAGCTCGCAGCAGTTCCTCTGTCAGGACCAGTCGATCAAGGTAGGAACGTTCTTGACCTCCATATTTTTTTGGCCAGGTCAGTCCGATCCACCCTCGTGCCCCAAGTCTACGAGAGAACTCAGGAGAGTATCCCACAATCCAACCATCTTCAGTCGCTGAGGTCGCAGTGACTTCTTGGGAAAGGAACTCGCGTATTTCTTTACGAAACGCGTCCTGTTGGGCGGTGAGGGCAAATTCCATGGTCATCTCCTGTTTGCGGTAGCATTGTTGGCCTTTTGTCTACCACAAGCAGAAGAGAGAAGAAAACCCGTTGTTGGCGATTTTGCAATCGCATGCGCAGGGCAGCAGAAACCATGTGGCAGGTTGCTTCTTAATGAAGCACAACCTTCTGGTTTTTGGACTCCCCCTTATTCGCCTTAAACGCAACGACCAGCGTGCCTACGCTGGCCACCTGTGCGAGCCAGCGAAACGCTGGGACAGTCCGAATTCCTTGAACGATCAGTTTGGTCAGTGATCCCTTTCCTTCAGTATCGATGACATCAAATCGATCCAGGCAAAGATCAAATCCCATCCTTTTCATGTCATCACGTAACATGTAGTAGCTAAACCAATTCACGGCTGGATAATGAGTATAGTTCGCTAAATGCGGATGGGTCGTCACCGCGAGGTGTTCACAATACTTTTTCACCTTGCGAGGATACCAACTATACAGAGGTAGTCGAAATTCTTCCTGCATGGGACACAACTTATTACTTGTTGTCACCAACAGGACACCACCAGGGCGCAAGACACGCGCGCATTCTTTCAGGCACGCCTCCCACGCTGGGACATGCTCCAAAAGCTCCACGGCTAGACAGACATCCATTGTTTCAGCTGCCCAGGGGAGTGCTGTGCCGGAGCCAATACAGTAGTCAACACCGTATCCGCCGGCGAGAGCATCTTCTTTTGCAAGCCGGACGAGCCCAGGATCGATATCCATCCCTCGAATATGGCGATGGCCATGCTGCGCCCAGACAAGACATTGATTCCCAGCACCACACCCGATATCAGCAATCTTAAGGTCTGCGAGTTCATCAGGTCGCCGGTTGAGGATGCGAATGAGCATATCTCGGAGTGAACGGAACCGTTGCAGTGTCTTCGCCGTGCCTTTCGTTCGGACCTGGGGGTTGAGATAGAAGTCAGACTTGATGCTCTCTTCACTGATATGCTTATCGCCCTCGTACGCCATAGCTGCCAGGGTTTCCTTTCTCTTGCTAGACAATACGCACCGCTACAATCTGTGACCGCACAAACTGCGATCTCCACCTTCAGAGAGGCGTTCTTCAGTAGAGCACAAGAGCGAAATAGAACCAAATTCGAGCAGAAAAGGCCGGTACACGTTACAGATGATCAGCAAACCATTGCTTGATATGCGGCATACTCTGATCAAGCCCCGGTCCAGTAATGATATCACTGTGCCCAAGCCCGGGAAGAATCACCAGCTTCTTCGGTTCACCTGCCTTGTGAAACATCGAGATGGATTCTTCCATCGATACCCGTTCGTCAGCGTCCCCATGTAGCCACATGATCGCTCGCGGTGCAATTTTTTCGACAACTGACTCTGGGCGATAGGCAATGAGTGCGTCGCCCGAAGCCAGGGTAATCTCTCTGCTCCACTGCGGATACTGATGAAGAATCTTCTCGAACAGAACAGAGGTACTGTCAGGCTCAGGAACGATATCTTTGGCATGAACATACTGCAGCTTCCCCGTCAGCACCCGCGCTCGCCGGTCCTCCGCCAACCGCTGCAAGAGTGCCCGCCACTCCCAAAAATGACAAGCATCACGAATCCAGCGGCCACAATCGCCAATACCACAAACACTCACCGTGGCTTTGACACGATCTTCAACTCCAGCCGCATAACTGACATTCGCGCCTCCCAGACTCACACCAAGTAACCCGATGCGTTCGGGATTCACTTCCGGTTGATTCTGCAGAAAAGTAACGGCGTTGCGAATATCCTCAATCTGTCGCATCGGCATGATTTGCCGACGCGGCTCACCGCCACTGGCACCAAGAAAACGGTAATCAAAGGTTAAGGTGACATAGCCGAGTTTCGCCAGGCGTTGCGCAACCTCTGGCAATAGCACCTCTTTGACTGCAGTGAACCCGTGACACATGACAACCCCTGGCCGCTGCTCACCAGGAGCGATGTCAGCGGGCATAAACAGCACGCCTGCCATTGGAACCGTCTCGCTGTAAAACTCGACTGCCTTTTCCATCGCCCCCCCCTACTGTGTCACCAACGCTTGCTTCGGTACGGTTTCATCCACATACCGCACCAGGTCCATGACATGACGCGTGTTCGCTCCCAAATCACCTTTCCCGACGCGTGAAGCCGAGCGAATCCATAGCCAACTCCCACTTGGTTGCGCAGGTTGAATTTGAATGGTTACATCATCTTGGTATTTCCACACCTTGGTAGTCACCACTGCACGGATTTCGTGCTTCGTATCATCCATCGCAGTCACCTCCCACTTCAACCCCTGGACCGCACGCCGTGTAACATCGTACAGTAGCGCTGGTGGTGCTTCGTATCGTCGCAACTTCAGTTCCGGAAAGACCGTATCCGCAGACGTTTCCGCCACATTGGTCGAAAGATAGGTTGAAATTCGCGGACCAAAACCTGGAGGATCATTGAGCGGCAGACGATTCGAAATGACTCCGGCGACTAACAGCGACACAAAAATCAACGCGAGAAAAAAAACGATTTGCAACACGATCCCTACGATACGCATACCCCTCCCTTCTCTGCAGCTTTTTATGACGCTAGTAGAACCTTCCTCAACGCTTCTCGATCAATCACCGGCAGTGAACAGGTAAAATTCCGACACACATATGCGGTGACCTGACCGTCGACCTGCACTTTCCCAGCGAACATGCCTGGTAGTTGGCTTTGCTGCGGCGACTCGATGCCCACGAGCGTTTTGTTCGGCAGCAACTGCGAGTGGATCTCTGCCAACAACTCGCGTGTTTGCGGCTCGTGCACTATCCCGAGCAAACAGATCTCCGTTGGTCGGTGCAGATAAAAATCTAATGCGCACAGCATATGACTAAAGCCAAAGGGATTTTGCTCCATCGCATCGTAGAAGAGACGAAGCAGTTGCTCTGCTTTGTTGAGATACTCTCGCTTGTCGGTCAGAGAGAAGAGACGCAAGAGAGTGAGGGCTGCGACCGAATTTCCCGACGGAACCGATCCGTCAAACGCCGACTTCGAACGACTAATCAGCGCCTCGTGGTCAATACTGGTAAAAAAGAAAGCGCCTTCAGTGGCATCCCAGAAACGTGACAGCAACGTTTCCGTCAGCTCCAGCGCCATGTCGAGATACTGTCGCTCAAACGTTGCTTCGTACAGATCAATGAACGCCGCAGCTAAGAAGGCATAGTCATCAAGGTACGCATTGAACTTCGCTTGCCCTTCTTTGTAGCAGTGCAGCAATCGACCCTCACGATACAAGCGAGCAAAGATGAAATCGGTCGTCTGACGTGCGATGGCTAAATAGCGCGGATGCCCTAAGACTTTATACCCTTCGACAAACGCCGAGAGCATCAACCCGTTCCAGCTCGTCAAGATTTTTTCATCACGTCCAGGTTTCACTCGTTGTTCACGGACGAGAAACAGCTTGTGTTTCGCTTCAGCAATGAGCTGACTCACCTCAGCAAGATTCCGGCGGAACAGTTTCGCTAATTGTTCAAGTGAAAGTGTCGGATGAAGGATATTGTGATGCTCGAAGTTCCCGACATCAGTCACATCATAATATCGACAAAAAATCTCTCCAGCCTCATCACCGAGAATACGCATCACCTCATCGTGACTCCAGACGAAAAACTTCCCCTCCTCTCCTTCGGAATCTGCATCCTGAGTCGCGTAAAACCCACCATCAGGGTGCAACATCTCACGTTCAACGTACGCAAGCGTCTCTTCCACAACCTGGCGAAAGAACACCTCATGGGTTGCCTGATAGGCTTCAAGATACACCCGCACGAGCAGCGCATTATCATAAAGCATTTTCTCGAAGTGGGGTACTAACCAACGCTCATCGACCGAATAACGGTGGAAGCCACCACCGAGTTGATCATACATGCCACCTTCGGCCATCTTGCGTAGCGTATGCAAAGTCACATCGAGATATTGTCTCCGTCCGCTTGCTTTGTATTGGCGCAAAAAAAACCCGAAGACCATCGAGTTAGGAAATTTCGGCGCTCCCCCCAAGCCGCCATGTGTATGGTCAACATGTTGCGCTAAACTGCTGGCTGTCTTCTCCAGGGTGCTCTCATGGAGCGGGCGCAAGGTTTCCTCACGATGAGAGAGTTTTTCAAGATTCGCGAGAATCTGCGCCGTCGAATGCGCAACCTCCTGCGGTTTCTCACGATAGGCTTGCGCCACCCCAGCCAGGACGCGCGGGAACGCGGGTAAATTGTGGCGATCTTCCGGTGGGAAATACGTTCCACCATAGAACGGCTTACCGTCTGGAGTAAGAAATACCGTCATCGGCCATCCACCGCGACCGGTGAGCATTTGCACGGCATTCATATAGATCTCGTCAACGTCTGGCCGTTCTTCACGATCCACTTTAATGTTCACATACAGTTCGTTCATGAGTTGAGCGATTTGCTCATTCTCGAACGACTCGCGCTCCATCACATGGCACCAATGACATGCCGAATACCCGACACTCAGCAAGATCGGTTTATTCTCTGCCTTCGCTTTGGCAAATGCTTCCTCACCCCAGGGAAACCAGTCAACCGGATTATGCGCATGTTGAAGTAAATACGGGCTCGTTTCTTTACTCAAACGATTGGTGAATGTATGTGCCATGCTCTACTCTGCTACATCCGATAAATCCGCTGCGCTTCGCGCATTAAATCAGGACGAAACTCTGGATGCGCCACCTCGACTAACGCCGCGGCGCGTTGTCGTAAACTCTTCCCGCGCAACTGCGCAATGCCGTACTCGGTCACGACATAATCGACAAACGCCCGTTGCGCCGTCACGACACTGCCCGCCTCAAGCACAGGCACTATCCGTGAGATACGTTTCCCTTTGACGATGGAACTCGAGGGCGTAACGAGGATCGATTTGCCCGGATTACAGTACTGGGCGGTGATAGTAAAAATCGCCTGTCCACCAGTGCCGGTATACATCAATGGTCCCAGCGACTCTGAACAGGCCTGTCCGCCGAGGTCGATAGCTAAGGCGTTGTTCACAGCCACGTAGTTCTTCTGATTTACCAACAACCGTAAGTCATCGGTATACGTAAAGTCGTAAAACTCAAAGTTCGGATTGTGGTCGATAATCTCAAGTTCATCCGGCAGCACCCCAATGCCAGCACTCGCGACCACTTTTCCTGGGTTCACCGACTTGTACTTCCCAGTGATCACTCCTTTTTGCACTAGGCGTGCCACGCCACCAGGAATGACTTCGGTATGAATGCCGATATCGTTCTTGTTCTCCAAATACATTGCTAACGGTGACGAGACACTACCGAGACCAATCTGCAGGGTATCTCCGTCATTGATCAGTTCATTGGCCACCAGCGTACAAATGATTTCTGTGGCAGCAACCTCTTCTTCGTTCCGTGCTGTGGCAGAGAGTGCGGCAGGCGGAGCCGTTGGTTCGACGAAATGAGTGATTTCCGACACATGAATGAAATTTTCGCCACCGGTGCGAATAAAATTTTCATGCACTTCTCCTATGACCACACGCGCAGCCGCAGCCATAGTTTTCGACATAAAAACACCGGTACCAAAGCTGCAGTAGCCATGCTTATCCGGTGGTGAGACCGGGGTCAGATAGACGTCACACTGAAGCCCCGGTGGCAGCTCATGATGGCGGTAGTACATAACCGGGACGAAATCGACCATTCCCTTGTCCATCATCGGGCGAGTCGTCGCCCCCAGGTAACAACTTTGGATCGTAAAGGCGCGATCAGCCCCTGGTTGGTCCCAATTAAAAAGAGGGCCAATCGTTCCTACCGTCACATTCCGCAGACCATCTTTTCGCGCCAGCAATGCCTCACATAACGTCACCGGTGTCGCGTGCAACCAATTAACCTGCACCGCATCGCCATCACGTACGGCTTTCATCGCCTCAGGGGCGGACACAAGTTTATCGCCACAGCGTTCTCGCCAATCCATAACGGTCCTCCTTTAGAAAGCTCGCTTGGAGCATAGAACAGGAGCGCTCAAGAAGAAAGAAGGCCACGATATAGCCCGCTAGCCTCTTGTCGTGCTCAATACTATAGTCCTTTTCTAAAGGAGCCCATCATGGACATTCGCATCGAATACTGTGCGGCCTGAAGCTACGAACCCAAAGCCGTCAGTCTGACGGAAGAGATCCTCAGTGATTACAAACAAAGGGTGAAGTCTCTTAGCCTCGTCCCGTACGACGACGGGCGCTTCGAGGTATTCGTGGATGGGAAACGAATCTATTCGAAAAAAGCGACGGGGCGGTTCCCTGCATATGCGGAAGTGCGCGCCGCTCTGCCCCGGTAGGGGCGTGGGAAGTGTCGTCGCGACGTTCGACTACAAGAACATCCGCTCTTCCCACCGATACTGCCACATTTGGACAATCCGGCGCCCTTCCCAAAAGAGCGCATCAATAAAAAGGAAGAGCGGAGGATCGCTCAGGTCTTCGGTTCCATGCATGATCACAATTCGTTTGCGTCCATAGTGATCAAGCCGAACGCTGCGGGAGAAAATGTAAACCGGCCTGCTGACCTCATGGGTGTCGAGGATTGAAGAAGAGCGAAAACTCTGCGGAGATTCTTCTCGCAGCTTCTCAGCAACCTGCTCTAAACGTAACCAGGGGCCTTCCCACTGTATAGGGCAGCGCCCTTCTAACTGGCCAACCCAGTGCTTCCCAACACTTTCGATCAGCTTAGCAAGTCTCGGAGTAAGTAACCGCTCTGCCAACACATAGTGAGCGTCAGGGAAAGTTCCTTTTTCTTCTAAATCGGCGACCAGTGCGTACGCAACGTCACTGGGTTCCTGCGCTCGACTACTGCTCGGGAGCAAGGCAAGTAGCTCAGAGAACTGACTTTGTCTGGCCTTGGCTTGCTGGTCACTTCTTTTTCCCGAGCTCGGCTCGTTTCCTCGACTCTCTTGGGTGCGGGAAAGAGCATTCGTTTCCCCTTCAGATCTCTGCTCATGTCTCATCACGCCAGAAACTCCCGTGTTCCTAGTAGGATATGTTTCCCTTGGGCCGAAGAATGCGGTGTTCATGCTCAAGCGGTCGCCTCTCCTGCGCCCAAGGAGCCGTCAGCATTGACAGCACGCGTTGTCGATCTTCCGGATGTATTGCCTCAACAAATGACCAAGGATCTTCAAACGCACTCGATATACTCCTTCCCCAAAATCTTTTCATATGCGGGGCTGACGTACAGTGTCTGCCCTCAATCCGCTGTGCTCATCCAAAACACTTCTAGTGATGTTTTCTGCCAGCTGGCGCAGTTGCTCCTCGTTGTAGCGTAGCTGGTCCTCAGCCTTCTTCTTCTCGGTAATGTCTTAAGCTATCCCGGCCACACGAATGATTTCCCCCTTGGGGCCACGAATCGGAAATGCACGGCCATGTATCCAACGCACCTCGCCATCAGGACGAGTGATCCGATACTCTTGATCAAAATCGGCAAAGCTATTCCGTGTCGCATCCTCAACTCGCACGCGATCCTCGGGGTGGATTGTGTCGAGTAACGCCCAGGCATTGGAATATAGACCTGCACGCCCCCGTCCCCACACCTTTTCGTACGCGGCACTGATATAGAGAAAGCGAGACAAGGTAGGCGTTGCCACCCAGAACACAGAGTCCAGGTTATCTGTCAACTGATAGACATGCTCAGTGCTATAGCGCAGGCTTGCCTCGGCTCGCAGCATCTCAGTCATGTCAAATGTCACCAATCGAGCAATCTCTTCGTTCGGCTGGAACACCGTAGCGTCAAGGGCGAGGAGTTCCGTTCGCGTATAGCCATATTGCGCAACCGTCGCATCGTTTGTTTCAAGAAACTGTAACGTGTCGCGATCAAAGATGTAGAGAGGGATGAGAGAGTTGGTAAAGAAAACCTGAAAGGAGTCATTTTTCTCGATTTCCGCACTCACACCATAGGGTGGCCGCAGTATCAGCACTGATCGTGCCAATGCTGGTTGTGACAATGTGAGAGGACCCTCGTTTCTGCGCCGCGTTTTCGCTTTTGACCCCACCTGAGTTCTTCCTTACCAAGCTTTGGCAAACTGTACGAAACTCTGCTCGATTCGGCAAGCCTTGAAAAATCTACGGCAGACCATGCGACAAATATGTATCCATGCTATAAGAACCGCGGTGGATTCATTGCACTCTGCGCTGGAGGAGCCCACTCGGCCATGAAAAGGAACCGCCAGGCCCAAACATAAGTTGACCGAGCAGGTGATACGCCAGTGTTCATTATGCTATGGTGAAGCGTTTCCCCTTTCTACTGTAAGGAGGTCATAGTCGTTCGATGGAGTACACGATGTTAGGCCGACGGTCGGTGCCATGCGAGACGCCCAAATCGACATACGTCCAACGCTGCAGACACTCACAGGTAGTGGCAGGTCTGAGGGTACCCCAGCTAGTATTGCTCCTATTCGCAGTACTCGTTGCTTCAGGCCTGAGTCTTCCGCTATCAGTCGCAGCTCAACCTGCATTAGACCCAGTTGCTGAACGTATCCGGTTGCAACTTGAGGCCCGCAAACCTCCACCAGAACCAATACTCCCAGCAACACCAGTAGAGACACCTGCACCTGTCGATGCCAATGCCGATCCGGCAAACGACACAGAAACCCCGACGGATGCACCTCCCCCCCCTGCAGTGGTCACCCCACCGCCGCCGCCGCAGAAGCCAGTCAAATTTATTCCACCAAAATTGTACGTCGGCAAAGAACTGCTCCGTGCCGCGGCACTTCTCACACGCTTCTACGAGGGGCGCATGTATCAACCGGCATGGACAAATACCTCCGGCCTGCTTCCGCATGCAGAAACCCTGCTGACGACCATTCAAGAAGAGGCCGGACGCGAAGGGTTACGGGCAAGCGATTATCATCTTGCCAAGATCAAAGCGGTGATTGCAGACTTGCGCCCTGAACATGGAGGGCAAAGAACCGCAGACGCAAACCTCCTTGCCGATCTTGATTTCTTGTTAACCGATGCTTTCTTTCTCTATGGAGTGGATGCCACCCTGGGTGAGGTGAATCCCGAACTCTTAGACGAAAAGTGGTTTACCAAGAACGATGAAACTGACTTAGTTGCACGTTTACACACAGCCCTGACTTCCAACCAGATCAGCGATGCGGTTCGCAACTTACCTCCCAAACAACCTGGATACCTTCGTTTACGCGATGCGTTGGCGCAGCATCGAGATATCGTTGCTCGTGGTGGATGGGCAACAATCCCAGGCGGCCCTGCGCTTGCGCTGGGAAGCACAGGAGAGCGCGTCGCGAAACTCCGCGCACGTTTGATAGCGAGTGGAGACCTCCGCTCGGCGGCAACCGATAATCCAGATAGTCTATTCGACACCCCCGGAAAACGCCCGTTGCCTCGTCTTGGCGAAGCCAGTTTCGATCAGGAATTAGAACAAGCGGTGCAGAAGTTCCAAAGTCGGCATGGATTGTCAGTCAGTGGTACCGTCAATGGGGAAACCCTCGCCGCACTCAACATTTCGGCAGAAACACGGGTACGGCAAATCGTCATGAACATGCAGCGCTGGCGGAGTTTACCGCAAGACCTCGGACGCCGATACATTGCGGTCAATGTTCCCAATTTCACCCTAGAAGTCGTCGAAAACGAACGGCCAGTGATGGATATGAAAGTTGTTGTCGGCAAGATGATGCAAGAAAACGCAACGCCAACGTTTAGCGCCAAGATGACGTATGTCGTGCTCAACCCGTACTGGTACGTTCCCAAGACAATCGCCGAAAAAGAGTTGTGGCCTCTGCACCAACGGAATCCCTCATACTTCGGGCGTAATAACTTTGATGTTCGTCGCATCCCGATCGGTTATAAGCAGGTACCAGATCCTGCAGCAGCAGATGGCACAACCAAATCAATACGCGTCTATGACTATGTCATCCGTCAGGGACCAGGGCCGAAAAATGCACTGGGTCGGGTCAAGTTCATGTTCCCCAACCCCCATAGTGTCTATCTACACGACACCCCGGCGAAAAACCTGTTTAACCGAACCGTACGCGCGTTTAGCCACGGATGTATTCGTATCGAAAAGCCGATTGAACTTGCAGAATATCTGTTGCGTGATACGCCAAAGTGGACGCGAAAAGCCATCGACGCCACCCTCCGCCGGGAAAAAGAACAAACTGTATATCTTCCCGAACCACTGCCAGTGTACATCCAATACTGGACAGCGTGGATAGAAGATGACGGTGAGTTGCAATTTCGCAACGACATCTACCGTTATGATCGGATAGGTCCTGCGCTACGTTCAGGCAGCAAGACGAAGCCGGTCTCCATACGTCCACGGCCGAAGGCCCGTAAACGAGTCCCACGGATCGAGCCCCCTGTTCAGCCCGCGCCTCCGGGCCCAGTACAGGCGTCGGCGGACCGCTAGCAGAGGCTTGCTTAAGATATTGTCAAAAGACAGGAGCATGTATGAAGAACAAAAAAAGGGTTCAATACAATTGGCAGGTGTTGCTCCTATGCTTATTTGTCTCAGTTCCTCATCCTGCACTGGCTAAGTCACCTTCCACTCCTTCAACAGAAAAACACGCCCCTAAAAAACCGACGAATACCAAAGCGAAACCCACTGCCCGCTCCCAAAGAGGGACAGAGGTGGACACCTCCCGCCGCCCCCCTCAGCGAAGCCAACGAGAACTCACAAGCGAGAAAACTCAGGGGAAACAAACGACAGCGTCCTCCCTTCGAGAGAAACGACAACTACGATCACAGACCACTGACCAGGGAACGGCCAAAAGGGCCGTGCAGCCCAAGCTTTCCCTCCCCCAACAGCACCAAACGAATACTCGCTATGTTACGGTTCTCAAAGAGACCAAGCGACACACATTGGTCAAGACAACCATTGCACTCCCTGTGATAAACGAGCGTACACCAAAGAGAAAGGGAGCGCCTGAGGCGAAACTCGCATTGCCACAACCGCACAGAAATGTCGGTGAGTTCCCAAGGAAATCCGTTTCCCCGGTGGTGCAATCGGCGATCCCAGCGGCTCCACCCGAAAACAGCAGGGACCCCTCACCTTCCCTTGTCCTCGAAACCACAAGCGCACCGCAACCGGTACCTGCGCAGCCAACCTCTGCTGGACCAGTGCAACCACCGCTAGCACCAGTACTCGTGCCTCCTCAGCCACAGGAAACGATAGTCAACGTTGTATCTTCATCGGTGCGAAACGCAAACGAAAGTCGCTCCCCTGTTGTTTCCGCGCCAACACCAGCACGGAACGCCGGCACTATTACGTTCGTCGAACATCGCCCAACACAGCGCCTGGGAAAAGACGATAGCTCAGCAAAAGAGAAAGCGGCCTATTCAGCCCAACGGGCCCCGTTCGCAGTGGCGGTGAACGACGACCGCTTGAACTATCGTATTAACAGTGTGTTCGTACTGCCAGGAGATGAGATATTCGTCGAGATTTTCGACTCACAAAAGAAAGCCGAATATACGATTCACAGTGCATTGGGATCGGAACGTCTGCTTGCGCAACGACGATGGCGTTGGTTTGCGCCGACAACTGCAGGACTCTACCCGGTAAAGATCGTGCACGCTCGCTCTCGCAATAGCATCACTCTCAATGTGTTCGTCATGATTCCACGAGAACAGGTGCACGATGGCTATCTCAACGGTTACCGTATTGGCCAGTATCCCACTGAGGCACTGCGACAGCTACCGATGTATGTTCCTCCACGAGGGCTGATCGAAATCACCCCAGAAAACGAGAACACCTTAGTGAGCCCCCATTTTCGCTTACGTCAATTCCTCTGCAAACAAGAGAGCGGCTATCCTAAGTATATGATCTTAGATCCCCGTCTTCTTGCGACGCTTGAGCAGCTTCTCGAAATGGTCAATGCGCGGGGGTATCGCGCCCGTACGTTTAGCATCATGAGTGGCTACCGCACTCCCTATTATAATCGCGCGATCGGCAATCGTACGACGTACAGTCGGCACCTCTGGGGCGATGCAGCAGATATCTTTATCGATGAAGAGCCACGCGATGGAAAAATGGACGATCTCAACCAAGATGGAGTCGTCGACGCCCATGATGCTGATGTCATCTATCAAATCATCGAGAGCACGACAGAGCCACGTCTGCAGAAAGTCATGCTGGGAGGATTAGCCCGCTACCGCGAGACCTCAAGCCACGGCCCCTTTATTCATGTCGACGCGCGTGGCTCCTATGCGCGTTGGGGAGTAAAGACGTTAACGAGAGGTGGCACGACCTCCACCGACACTGTCTTTCCAGGCCACGACCAATCTCGTTCGCGGCCCTCTTTTCTCGATGCGGAAAATCTATCTGACCCCACACCGTAACCATAAAAAAGGGCAGGTCGTTACCGCCTGCCCTTTTCTCTTCTCGTGTGACTCTTGCACTAACTGCTTTTCTTCCCTCGCGGTGCCATTTCCAAGTCTGGGGGCGGGGTGTCGGGGAGTTTCCAGCGAATATACGGTTTGTCTTTCAATTCGTGGTAGGCATTGGCCTGGTCTACCGCTTTATGGAATGCGGCTTCAAACGCCGCAAAATCTTTGTCCGCAATAGCTTTGCCAATCGGCGGCCAATCTTCGGCCATAAATTGGTTCAGTGCATCTTCATGTTTGGGGCGGGTGAACGCACCTAACTCCATGAGTTCCTTAATTTCTTTCCATTGAAAGTTCGCTAACGCCCAGTGACCTTCTTTGGCCGCATAGTACAACTTCCAGGTACGAATACCGACATCGGGCATGATCCGCGCGAGTCCTGGCTGAATTGCGGCCACGTCCTCTACAGTCATCTCACGATGCCCACTCGATATACCCATCTCTAGTATCACTTCTTTAATTTTCTCTTTGAGTTCTTCGTCGGTCATGACAACCTCCTTTAACGCGGTTTTCTGAGCCGGGACACTATACTGAAAACAGTGAAGAATGGAAAGTTGCAAATACCGTCTCCGGTATCGTTCATCAGTGGCTCGGTCAAGCAGCTACGAGTCCCCGCGATCGTTGAGAAATACACGGCATGTGACTTGAGCCAACATCGGCGACCGTCCCATCCCGTTACGGCAGAAGACTCCTTTTCCTTATGGATTTACCCCACACGTATCGGAGTAGAGGCCTCGACTTTTCGTCGACGTTCTCGCCACCGATAGGAATCCGCCCATACCACTGTCATATCCGGAAAGCTACTCTTGAGAAATTCAGCAAAGTGCTTTTCCGCCCGACGCACGCCTGCTCGTGTCGGGCGAGGATTGATCAGCTCGGCAGCAACAAACAACTCTTCTACCGTTGTCGCATTTAGCTGTACGTCCATACGGACCCTATTGCTAGGTGCGCTTACTGCAACCAGACTGATTTCAAAATTTCCCTTGAAACAACGGCGAGCCAGTTCTGCTTGAGGCCAGAAGGAAAGAGCGATGATGAGGTTAGGCTCTTCAAGATGAAGCGCCGCTAGGACCACACCATCGTGAGTGAACATTTTTACCCGCCACGTTACTTCAGCAAGGGCAATCCCAAAGGGTTGAATTCGACGACTAAAGACATCTAGCGGGACTTCTACCTCCAACACTCTTCCCATGTTTTCCTCCCCACTCCACCACCCCCACTCTTCTCATGAGCAAGAGGGACGTCATCATACCACCACCACACAACGGGATCATCACCAACGAATGCTAATCCCTATCCAGCCCCCGTCTCGCAATGATGTCGCGCATGATTTCGGAGGTTCCACCCCCAATCGGGCTCAACCGGATATCCCGGAAGAAACGCTCGATCGGAAACTCTTGCATATAACCATAACCACCATGAAGTTGCAAACAGTGATACGCCATTCGGTTGGCCATCTCGGACGCGAATAGCTTGGCCATCGATACTTCAGTGCTGCAGTCTCCCCCTCGTTGCAGGACATCAGCCGCATAGTAGGTCAACTGTCGAGCCGCCTCTAACTCGGTTGCGAGATCTGCCAAACGATGCGCAAGGGCTTGATGGTCAAACACTCGCTTGCCGAACGTGCGCCGCTCGCGTGTATAGCGCAGGGTATCCTCTAAGGCCTGGGTCGCAGCTCCCACTGCCATCGACGCAGCGATCAGGCGCTCGTCTTGAAAATTTCCCATGATGTAATAGAAACCCTTGCCTTCTTCACCAATCAAATTACTGCGCGGCACCCGGACATCTTCAAAAATCAATTCACCGGTGTCTGAGGAATTATTGCCAAGTTTCTTTAATTTTTTGGCTAAGCGAAATCCTGGGGTATCGCGTTCGACAATAATCATTGAGATGCCTTTATGCGCGGCATCTTTGTTAGTCTTGGCGGCTACGCAAAAAACATCAGCATGGACTGAGTTTGTGATAAAAATCTTCGAGCCGTTAATAACGTATGAGTCCCCATCTTTCACCGCAGTCGTCTGAATACCACCGACATCCGACCCCGCCGCCGGTTCAGACACACCGATCGCACACACTTTCTCGCCGGTAATCATCGGCATCAGATATTTCTGCCGTTGTTCTTCGGTGCCATAGCGCGCAATATGAGTGGAGGACATATCCGTATGCACCAGCACACTCATGGGCAGCCCCATGCCACGCGCACGACATAGTTCCTCGGTAAAGGCGACAGTCATCCAGATATCGCCATTGCTGCCCCCGTATTTCTCAGGATAACGAATACCAAGAAAGCCCAGTTCTCCCATGCGGCGATACAACGATTTTGGGAACAACTGCTCTTCTTCCCATTCATCCATATTGGGATTCAGCTCTTTGTTGACGAAGTTGCGCACTTGCTCACGAAAGATGTCGTGCTCGGCAGTGAAGTAGCGAGACGGGGCGGTTAATGTCGTCAAGGGAAGTATCCTTTTAATCGTGTTTTGTAGGGGCAGCCCTAGGTGAATGCCTTTTCCTTGGGCAGCCACGCGGGGCCGCCCCTACGTTTTTCTCTTTTTCCCTGAAGCCTGAAGCCTACGGCCTATAGCCTGGTCTTACATTACATATCCACCATTGGGGCTCACAATTTGTCCAGTGACATACGCGGCATCATCCGAAGCCAAGTACAGATGCGCAGTCGCAATATCAATGGGCTGGCCGAGGCGTCGCGCAGGAATCCGACGCAAGAAGAATTGCCGCACTTGCTCGGCTTTGGTTTCATCCATAGTCCCGCTCTGCCCAGCTCCAGCACCACGGGCCATCGGGGTATCTATCAATCCCGGAGCCACGGCGTTCACGGTGATATTGTTGCGCGCATACTCTAATGCCAACGAGCGCGTGAACCCGATAATCGCCGCTTTGGCCGCCGCATAGTGCGAGTTCTGGGGACCGCCTTCCATACCAGCAACCGATGCCGTATTGATCACGCGACCCCAATTGGCCGCAATCATATCCTTGATCACGGCCTGGGTGCACAAGAACGTGCCTTTGATGTGAATATCGATCATGTGCTGCCATTCTTCTGGCGAGATGTCGAGGAAGTTTTTAATCTGTGCGATCCCCGCATTGTTCACCACAATGTTGACTGCACCGAAGCGCTTCTTTCCTTCGGCGACCATCGCATCGACTTCCTCTTTTTTCGAGACATCACCACGAACAGCAACCGCTTTGGCGCGTTTTCCGGTACCATTGATCCCTGCGGCCACGGCTTCAGCGCGTCGTTGGCTAATATCGGCAACGATGACCTTTGCGCCCTCTTGGGCAAACAACTCGGCTGTGGCTTGTCCCAATCCCGAGCCAGCGCCGGTCACTAAGGCTACTTTTCCTTTGAGTCGCATGTCAGCACCACTTCATGTACGAGCCACCGTTAGGGCTCAGAATTTGTCCAGTGACAAACCCGGCTTCTTCGGACGCCAGATAGGCAACCGCGTAGGCAATATCTTCGGGCTTACCTAGTCTACGCATGGGAATGGTCTTAGTCATGCGTTCGACCCATTGCGTCGGACTCTCATGCACCATAGGTGTGTCAATCACACCAGGAGCAACCGCATTCACCGTTATTCCCGTTCGTGCCAATTCACTTGCCATAGCGATTGTCAGTCCCGCAATTCCGGCTTTCGCAGCACAATAGTGCGAAAGTCGCACCCCACCAGTACGTGCACCCATCGATGAGGTACTGATCAACCGTCCCCAATTGCGCTCACGCATCCCAGGCAGGACCGCTCGAAAGCAATGATACGTCCCATTCAAATGGACACTGAACATGCGATCCCATTGCGCTTCGGTCATCTCAGCAAACGGAACTTGTTCGGCGATACCAGCATTGCTGAGCAGAATGTCGATCGGACCGAGTTCACTCTTGGTTTGTATGGCAGCTTGCTCGACTTGACTGAGCGACGTGACATCTACCCGTAACGCCAGCGCTCGACGACCGATGCTTTGCACTTGTCGTGCAGTTTCTTCAGCACCAGCCATATTGATGTCACACACAGCGACATCCGCCCCACCTTTCGCCAATACCAGCGCTGAGGCTCGTCCGATCCCCGAACCCGCACCGGTAAGAAAGGCTATTTTTCCTTCGACTCCTGACACGAAACCTCCAGCTTCACGCATTACGCAACACGCAACACGCCTCCCGTACCGTGTTACGTGTTGCGTGGAAATAGTTACGTTGTCGCGTTGTTCTCACGAATTTCTCTTGCCTCAGCCAACTTCGCTTCCACCTGCTCACGCACCTTCGTCTCGTCAACGTCGATAGCCAACTCGCCACTTCCATTGACGATAAATCGGGCATCTTTTTGTAGTGCTAACGCAACTTGGGAAACGAGCTCATTGAAAGCCCCTCGTGGCAGTGCAGCCTGTTTCAATTCGTCATGACACACGGTACGGATCTTATCGACGACTCCTTTGTGTTTCTCGATGTAAAACATCACGTTACCGACAACGCACTGACCATACTGCCAGACGGTATACTCTTTTCCTTCACGTTCCCATTGCAACGTGCGTTTCGGCGGAACCGGGAATTCACTCAATTGCGCGAGTACCCACAGATCTTCGGGCTCTTGCTCTTCGGCATGGAACATAAAGTTAATATGCTGCATGCCATCGGGTTTGGGATAAATTTCGATGCGCATACCCGTTGCACCTCTTCTCCTCCCTCTCCAATTATAGAGACAAGGCTGTTCGGCACGAAACTTGACCATCGACAAGGGGCTGCTGTCCATCCCCTCTCCCTACCAGGGAGAGGGCTAGGGTGAGGGTGATGCACCACGCAGTCAGCCACCCCACGCTTTCCCCCCTCATCCTGTCCTTCTCCCCACAGGGGAGAAAGGCCCCCCTCTTTATACATGCATAGCAAGTGTCAAACATTCTTGGTTATGGATAGGGGTTGAGGGTGAGGTTCTCACGTAACGAGACTCGTTACTGACGGTTACGCTTCTGCTCGCAGTTCCACAACGTTGCCGTCTGGGTCTTTCACAAACAGTACCGGCGCATTGCCAATATGTGGAGGCGGCATGAATTCTTGGAACTCGATTCCTTTTTCTGTCAGTTCTTTCTTTGCCGCTTCGAAATCTTCAACATGAATGGCAAGATGCGTCCCGATGCCCGGAAGCCCCTTAGCAGCCATTTCGTTGCGTTGGCCAATGATATGTACCTGCGTACCGTTGCACTCGTACCAAATCCCAGGAATGCCTTTGATTTCTGGTCGCGGAATTTCCTTCAAACCGATGATGCTGCTGTAAAATTCACGGGCTTTGTCGACATCCATCACCGGGACCCCAGTATGACGAATAGATTTTAGTTTAATCACGGGACACTCCTCCTTCTTGTCTGAGCAATCATGAGAGTAAACGGCTGAAGATTACCAGCCGATAGAACTGACAACAAGAGGTACACAGGCTCACGCTTTTCTCAGCAGCAGGTTTCCTCGTTCATCTCGACTTACCTTCCATCCCGGCGGTACCACAACGGTCGTGTCCGGCTCTTCAACAATGAGTGGACCTGCTTGTTCCGAAGTAATATCAGCTCGGCGACGGATCGGCGTGCGTTGCGCGCCATGCGTTGGTCCAAAGTAGGCATCACGCGCGTGCGAGCTCGATGACGGCTGTCCGTCAACGCGACTAATCAAATCCGAGAAGCGTAAGTTTCCTGCGACGGCAAGAGCACGGAGCCGCAAGTTCACCACTTCAATGGCATCGTTGCTATCATAGCCAAACGCTTGTCGATGGGCGTCGGTGAACATTCGCGTGAGTTCTCCACGTAGATCTTTGGTCCCGCCTGGGGGGAACATCAGCGGCATTTCGGTCACCTGATAGCCATATTTGAGATCGATTTGTCGTTCGAAGCGAATCGCGTCGCTGGCAACCCCCTCTTCTAAAAGTTCGGCGCGCGCTACCGCTTCCATCGATTCGTACTGACGTTGCAAATCTTCAAGATTCACCTTGTCGAGCGCCGTGGCAATCGACCGAATATAATCATGGCGATAATCAGCCAGCAACAAGCCAAGTGCACTAAAAAGCCCCGGAAAGAGTGGCACCAGTACTTTGGTAATACCCAAACTCTCTGCTAGTGAGACGGCATGGACTGGCCCAGAGCCACCAAAGGCAACGAGCGTAAACTCACGCGGGTCACGTCCGCGCTCAGTCGAAACGGCACGCAGGGCCCGCATCATTGTGGCGTTGGCGACCTGCGTCACGCCATACGCCGCACGAAATGCATCCACTTTCATCGGTGAGGCCAACTGCTGTTCAATCGCGTCCACTGCGGCTTGCCGATTGATCCGTAATGTCGATCCAGCAATCGCCTCAGGATTGATATAGCCAAGTACAACGTTGGCATCAGTCACTGTTGGTTCTTGTCCACCACGACCATAACAGACCGGACCAGGATCAGCCCCAGCACTATGTGGTCCAACCCGCAGCGCCCCACCGTCATCGATCCATGCGACACTCCCACCTCCAGCGCCGACCTCAACAATATCAAGTGAGGGAACTCGCAGTGCGTGTCCACCGCCACCAAAGAGGCGAGTGGTCATGGTAGCGCCGCCGCCCACTTCACCACCAGACTTTTCCAATGGAACACCATTCTCAATGAGACAGGCTTTTGCGGTTGTGCCGCCCATGTCAAATGACAGCACCTGATCGAGCTTTGCTTCTGCAGCTAAACGTGAAGCAGCCAACACACCGGCGGCTGGTCCCGATTCAATCATATATGCCGGTCGCCGCCGCGCTCCCTGTGCGGTCATGATGCCACCGTTCGACTGCATAATCAGCACGCGCTTACTATACGCAGAAAGATGCTTCTCTAACTGATCCAAGTAGCGGTCGACCACAGGAATCAACGAGGCATTGATAACCGTCGTGCTGGTACGTTCATATTCACGAATCTCAGGGTGAATATCCGAGGACAAACACACCACCATACGTGGGGCAATCTCAGCAATGAGCTGACCGATTTGTTTCTCGTGGCTGGGATTCAGGTAGGAATTCACCAGAGCGACAGCAATGGCTTCAACATGCGCATCGAGCAGTGTACGAATCACTGCTTGTACTTCTTTGGGATCAAGCGGCTTCTCGATGCTGCCATCACCGAGGGCACGTTCGTTGACCTCAAGACGGAGTGAACGCGGGACCAGCGGTGGCAAGCGATCCCATGAGGCATCATAAATGTTCGGTCGTCGTTGACCGCGCATCTCCAATTCATCTCGAAACCCCTTGGTCGTAATGAGACCAGTCAGTGCGGTCTTATTCTCAATCACCGCATTCGAGCCGATGGTCGTGCCATGGACAAAACTCTCGACCTTGGCATTCGGTGCTGAGCGTTGCACGCAGGCAACAATATCTTCACCAACGCGATCAAGCAGTGATAACACCTTCGCGGTCGTAAGACGACCGTCATCGCCAAGAACAATCACATCTGTGAATGTGCCACCGATATCGAAACCTACGCGCATAAGCCCCTCTGGCAAAATTGACTTCGTTCTCGTGTCAGCTTACAAATTGAGGCATGAAAAAAGTCAATCTTCATGAAGTAAAAACCCATCTTTCTCGCTATCTTCCGCTGTTAGAAAAAGGAGAGTCGATTCTCTTATGTAAGCGGAACGTCCCGATTGCCGAGATTCGCCCACTCCCACCTCAGAAGAAGCGCAAGCGTCCAATTGGATTAGCAAAGGGAGAATTTATCGTGCCTCCTGAGTTTTTTGAACCGTTGCCCGACGACATTCTCAATGCATTCTCTGGTCAGGACTCATGAAGATCCTCTTGGATACCTGCACCTTTCTGTGGATTATCACCGACGCTCCAGATTTGTCTCAACGCGCACGCGAGTTATTCTCTGCAGCCGAGCACGAGGTATACCTCAGCGTGGTCTGCTCTTGGGAAATCGCGGTCAAATATGCTCTCGGCAAACTTCCTCTTCCCGCAGCGCCAGAACAATACGTCCCTGCTCAAAGAACCAAGCATGGCATTCTTTCTCTGCCACTAGAGGAAGAGGCTTCCCTCTATCTGGGGAAGTTACCCACACCACATAAAGACCCATTTGATCGCATGTTGGTCTGTCAAACCATCGTTCATGGGATGACGCTCTTAACCCCTGACCCGCAGATTACCCAATACCCAGTCCATACTATCTGGTAGCCTCTCCCCTAGGAATTTTCCACCATTTCAATCAGCAGCGGCAACGGGAGTGCGCCGCTGCTCCCGCAACCTCGCGGTCTTCTCCCAATCAAGGCTCAGGTCGTTTGAATTAATCGCTACCCCGTAATGCTCACGCGCAGCCGCAATCGAAAGTTTCTCATCCTTCACATCCGCCAGCACCTTCTCAGGCTCGCGCTCCCACGGATCACCATGTCCACCGGAAGCACTGATCACGTGATAGATCCGGTCGCCGGGTTTGACCTCCATGTGCATGTGCGCTTTACGGGGTAACTCTTTGTTTTCGTCGCCTGGATTCAAGATGTTATTCGACAATGATCCAGGCCGTCCACCAGCCATACCATCGGAGGCACGTAACAATCTGTTGGTGCGCACCATAACGTGTCCAGGTCGCAGGAACCGCCATTGCTTGTAGATTGATAACGAGCCACGATATTTTCCTGCTCCTGCTGTGTCAGGTACATAGCCAAAGCCGTCAACAACGAGGGGATACTCACGTTCAAGGAGCTCGGCAGGAATCGTGCCGTACGAACCAAAGGACATCGGTGCAACACCATCGATGCCATCTTTTCGTGGTCGTCCACCCCAGCCGCCAAAGTAAATGTCCATGACCGCGAAATTGCTGCCGTCCGCTTTCTGCCCAGTGAAATGCAGCACATCACCACCTTCACCAGGAATCGGCACGCGATCCGGTAGCGCTTTGGCCAGTGCACGGAACAACACATCGAACACACGGAAGAATAATGGCGCACGTCCACCGACAGCAGCAGGAAAACGCGGATTCACAATCGTTCCCTCGGGAGCGATCACTGTGATGGGTCGCACAAAACCAACATTGGTCAGCACGTCCATGCCAACAATACTCTTGATCGTGCCAAAGACCGTGGCTTTGGCCATGCTCAATGGCAGATTGATTGCACCGCGTGCTTGTGGAGCAGTACCAGTGAAATCGACAGTTAACGTTTCGCCTTCTGCTCGCAACGTCACTTTGAGTGGCATCGCGATACCATCGCTCCCAAAGCCATCGTCCTCAAAAATATCCTCGTAGTGATATTCACCTGGGGGAATCGCTTTCAGCGCGGTCCGCGTGGCCTTCTCTGCATAATCAATCAAATACTCACACGATGATTCGTACGTCTCTAAGCCATACTTATCGAGCAAGGCACAAATCTCGCGTTCTCCACGCCAGCAGCCAGCGATCTTGGCTTCGACATCTCCGATCCACTCATCGGAGACTCGTACGTTTGCCATAATCGTTTCCACCAGCGCTTCGTTACGTTTACCGCCTTCATACAGTTTGAGCGTCGGCAAGCGTAAGCCTTCCTCAAACGTCTCCGTACACTGACTGCTAAAGCCACCAGGGAACCGCCCGCCAATATCGGTGTGATGCGAATACGCCAACGTGAAGGCAACCAGTTGGTCCTTCCAAAACGCCGGTGCAATGATCGCCACATCTGGCATGTGGGTAATACCAGCATATGGATCATTGGTGATAATTACATCGCCAGGTTTGAAGTTCTTGCCGTACTTCTTGATGATGTACGGCATCATCTCAATGAAGAACGCCAACTGAAACGGCGCGGCGTACCCTTGCCCAATCAAGCGCCCCTGGCCATCACACAGAGCCGTGGCAAAGTCGCCGGTCTTCATCATCGCCGACCGGCCTGTCTTCCACACCGCAATCGCCATCTCTTCGGTAATCGCAGCCAGTTCGTTTTTAATCACTTCGACAAGAATCGGATCAAAGGTCCGCGCCATAATTCATTCCTCTCAAGAATCCCCTCTCCCTCGAAGGGAGAGGGCTAGGGTGAGGGTACTCGCGGTGAGGTTATTCCTTCACCATCGCTACCACTTCAACTTCAATCAGCAATCCCTCAAACGCTAACGCCTGAACACCCACTAACGTACTCGCAGGCATATTCTCAAACGGGAAGTATTGTCCGCGTACTTCGCGAATAATCGCCAAGTCCGCCGGTTTAAAATCAACGACGTAGGTATTTACCTTGACGACATCCGCAGTCGTCGCTCCAGCGGCAGCCAAAGCACTCTTCAAGTTTTCGTACACTTGCGTGGTTTGCGCTCGCAGATCGCCCTTGCCAACCAATTCTCCTTTGGCATTGAAGGCAACCTGACCGGAGATCCAGATCATCTTGCCACTCGTTGCTGTCACAGTATGTGTGTAGCCACGCGGGGTCGCGATTGTCGGCGGATTGATAAATTTCTTTTCCATACTCGCACTCTTCTTTCTTAGACGGACTATGGTCGTACTTCGTAGTAGGCGTTAAAGGGATTATCAAAATCTTTGGCCTGAAAACGGGTAAAACCTGCAGCAGTCGTCATCTTGCGGGCGACGGGTTCACTAAACCCTAGCGTTCCGAGTCCTGCGCCATCTGGGGTAGAGAGGGATGACGACATACAGCTCAGTACAGAAAAGGCGTACATCATCCCAGCCATCGGGTTCTCCGCAAGATTTTCTTCAAACGTGCCTTTGCCGTGGATGTCGGCGATAAGCCAGGTTCCATCGCTGCGTATCGCTTTGCGAATCGCACGAATGACAGAGTCGGGATTCGGCATATCGTGAATGCAATCGAAAGTGGTGATGAAATCAAAACTTGCATCTTCTGGCAGCGCATCGCCATTCACATTATGAAACGTCGCATTCCGCACCCCACTTTTTGCCTTGTGCTCCTCAGCGCGAGCTAAGGCATGCGTAGAAATGTCGTAGCCATGGAATGATGCCTTAGGATACGCCTTGGCCATTTCAATGAGCGCTATGCCTGAACCACAACCTACATCTGCAACTTTCGCCCCACCTTCAAGTTTCACAACCACGCCGTCGAGTCGCGGAAGAGCCACGGGCACCAGTTGGGTGCGGAACCACGGAGCGAATAAACGTTCGACTCCGCGCGCCCCTTCTGGTCCGAACGCATCGTATGGCAGACCAAGTCCACTCTTGAATGATTCAGGCAACCGCTCTAAGACAGCCATCCACTGCGGTAACGCACAGAAGCCGCCTGCAATAAAAGCAGGACTATTTTCATTGGCTAAGACGAGCGCCGCTTCGGGCGAGAGCGCAAACCGACCATTCCCTTGATAATCAATCAATCTAGCTGCCGCTTGCCCTTGCAACCATTCACGGAGCCAACGTTCGCTCAGGCCGGTTTTCTTGGCTAATTCCTCGCTCGTCATTGGCCCTGAGCTTTGCAGGACTTGGTAGAGCCCCATACGATCACCAAGGTAGATCATTCCCGAAATGACCGTACCGCCGAGGAAGCCAAACACCTGCTCGGCTAATGCTTTCACTTTTTCTTTGTCGACCGCTTGCGGGTCAGCCATGGGAATCTACCTCCTCTTATCCGCTGTGTTCCGTTCCTCGTTCATCATTCATCGTTCTGCGTTCTCTTCATGGTCGCACTTCATAATACGCATTGAGCGGATTTTCAAAGTCATGGCGAGTGAAGCGAGTAAAGCCCGCTTCCGCGGTCATGCGTCGCGCGACGACTTCGTTGAATCCCAGCGTCCCGAGCCCAGCTCCACCCGGTTCAGACAGCGCCGACGACATGCAGCCCATCACTGAGAACGAATACATCAAGGCGGTCATCGGATTCTTCTCTAAGTTTTCCTCGAAGGTTGGCGCACTCTTCGGATCGGCAATAAACCATGTGCCATCTGGCTTGATCGCTTTGCGAATAGCCTGAATCATTTCCATTGGATGGGTCATGTCATGAATGCAGTCAAAGGTAGTGATAAAATCCAGGCTGTTCGTGGCTGGCAACCGATCAACTGCCGCATCATGATAGGTCACGTTCGTCACTCCAGCGCTAGCTTTATTGTTTTCAGCACGAGCGAGTGCATGTTTGGAGATGTCATACCCGTGAAACTGCGAGTGAGGGAACGCTTTGGCCATTTCAATGAGCGCCATCCCTGCTCCACAGCCAATATCCGCCACCGTCGCCCCAGCCCTGAGTTTATCGGTCACACCTTCAAGTTTCGGCAAGACGACCGGCACGAGGGAAAAGCGGAACCAGTTGCCAAACACGCGCTCGATACCAACCGCGCCTTCTGGTCCGCGTGCGTCATAATTCAGACCGATACCGGTCTTGAATGATTGCGGAAGCCGTTCCACGACGGCAATGCGTTGTGGCAAGTCACTAAAAATCCCAATGGCCAATTTCGGACTGTCGGGGTCGGCGATAAACATGGCCATCTCCGGCGCCAGCTCAAACTGTTCGTTTCCTTTATAATCGATGATCCCTGCCGCAGCCTGTCCACGAATCCACTCTCGCACCCAGCGTTCATGCAAACCGGTCTTTTGTGCCAGTTGTTCACTGCTCAACGGTCCCGCCCCATTCATTGCACGATAGAGACCGAGATTATCGCCGAGATAGATCATCGCTGATATAGCCATCCCTTTGAGATAGCCAAACACGCGCTCACCACTGGCTTTGACTTTCGCTGGATCGATTGGACGCTCTGTTGCCATCCCCTCTCTCCGATCTCCGAAGTAGTGTGGGCAGCGCCCACTGCATATTGAGTATCTCTTTCCCGTAGAGAAAAGGTGGGCAATGCCCACCCTACTTCTCTTTTTCTTCCCTATAGTCTGAAGCCTTTTTTACATGCCACTAATCAACTCAAGAATCGTCCCATCCGGATCTTTGAAGCACACGACGCCGATCTTGGAGCCACCTGGCCCATCGATCTTCTTGAGCGGCGCGACAAAATCGACTTTGAGTTCTTTGAGCTGCTCGTAGGTTTTGTCGATGTCATCAACCGTGAAGGCGATACGGCAGATCCCGACGTTATTGAGGGTTGGATACGGCTGGCCTTGGGTCGGCGGATCGATGAACTGCACCAGATCAAGCACCGGCGCATTCTCATCACTCCCCAAGCGCATGAACACACCACGGAGTTTCTTGGCTTTGATTCCCAGAGCATCACCAACGCTGGGATCGTCGAGAGTAAAATCGTTGACTTTGTTGAAACCAAGCGCCTGATAGAAGCGAATCGAGCGCTCCATATCACGTACACAGACGTTGACGTGAAATAGCTTCTTCAACATGGCGGGTCCTCCTTTGTTATGGGCTGTCAGCTTTCAGCTATCAGTTTTCAGAAAAAAGAAAAAGGCTACAGCCTTCCGGCTTCAGCCTGTAGGGATTGCCCTAAAGCCCATAGCCTACGGTCCGTAGCCCTTCTCTTAGGTCTTGCTGACTGCTGATCGCTTTCTTACGCTGACTACTATTTTACGCTTGCCCCGACCGCAGCACCTGTCCAGGAAATGCGCCAGTATGTTTAGCGTTTTCATACAGCACGGTGCCGTTGACGACGGTGTGCTGTACGCCCTGCGCCGGCATGATAAGACGTTTGCCGCCACCTGGCAGATCATTGACCATATCGCCACGTTTCTTTGATCCAACCGTGTTGAGGTCAAAGATAGCAAAATCAGCAGCCAGCCCCTTCTTGATCGCCCCGCGCTGCGTGATGCCATAGAACGCTGCAGGCTCGGAAGTCAGACGCTTCACAGCATGTTCCAACGTCATCACCTGTCGGTCACGCACCCAGGTGCCGAGCATGTAGGTGCAATAGCCAGCATCACACAACATGTCGACATGCGCGCCACCATCTGACAAGCCGACCATGACGCGTGGGTCCTTAATGAGTTCAGGAATGCGCTCTTCGTTGGCGTTGAACAGCTCGTAGGTGTAGAGCAAATTCAAATCGTCTTCGATCGCGAGATCAAGGAATGTATCGATCGCTTCTTTGCCGCGTTCTTTAGCAATCTGCCCGACAGATTTGCCAACCAATGGCCGCATTGCCGGGTTGCCAACTTCGTGCACCACGCAACGCTCCCACTTACCACCAAACACCTTCGGTGCTTCCATTTCTTTGCGGAATCCCTGACGGAACGAATCTTGACGATAGAAGGCTTTCTGCTCTTCCACTGGTCGCTGGAAGGCAGGCTTCCAACACGGCAGATTGGCAAAGATGAATGGGCTCTTGAGATCGATCTGAATGATCAGAGGACGGCAGGTGACTTGCGCAACCGCTCCCTTCTTAATCAGTGGCTCAGTCGCGCGCAACGTCTGCTGACACGCATCCGGCATATCATCACGATTAAGCAACGCGAGCCATGTCACTGGTCGTGTGCTCTCGGTGAGCAGCATATCCAGCAATGCATACTCACTCTCGTCAACGATCGAAACAGAATTCGACAGTGCGAGTTCGATCGATCCTTTACCGAGTTCTTTGAGGGCATTCGCATACGCTTTCAGTTCATTAGGGCTGGCATTACGGCAGGCAATCGGTCGGCCTTTGTAACCGATATGCTGCGCGACATTGGTTGTTGACCAGCCAAAGGCACCAGAGGCAACCGCTTCTTTAATCAACGCTTTAATTTTTGCGGTTTCTTCTTGGGTTGCGGCACGGTCCATCGACTCCTCACCCATGACAAAATGCCGGAAGGGTGTGAGCGGCGCCATGAAACCGAGGTTAATACCGCAGTCACGTTTTTGTGCGGCGTCTAAATACTGAGGAAAGGTCTCCCATTCCCACTTGATGCCTTTGGCCAAGACATCAAACGGAATCGCTTCGACGTTGACCAAATCCCACGCCGCGACTTCGTGGACTTCAGGTTTGCATGGGGCAATACCAACGCCACAGTTCCCCATGACCAGGCTCGTCACACCGTGCCATGAAGAGGAAGTAATCAACGGATCCCAGCAAATCTGGGCATCATAATGCGTATGTGGGTCGATAAACCCCGGCGCAACGATGAGGTCCGAAGCGTCGATCGTCTTCTTCGCACCTTCAGAGATCTTCCCAATCTCCGCAATCTTACCATTGGCAACTGCGACATCCGCACGATACTGCGGCGCGCCAGTGCCATCAACAACCGTCCCGTTTTTTATAAGTAGATCGTATGACATGACTGACCTCCTTTCTCTATTTCGGATTGTGGATTTCGGATTGTGGATTGAAAAAATATCCTTTAATTTCTCTACTCCGCATTCCGCAATCGCTAATTCGCAATTCCTAGATGACACCTTCTTTCACCAACTCCGCTTTCTCTTGTTTGGTAAGCTTAAGCAACTCATCGTACACATAATCACTGTCTTCACCATAGCATGGGGCCGCGCGTTCGGTCGGTCCACCTTGGTTGACGATACTATTGGTGAAGTGAAATGGCACATCTTTCACCGGCCATTCGCCTATCTCTGAGTGATGTAAGGGGATCAACCACTTGAGGTGTTGGAGTTGTGGATCACGTTCGACCCGATCTTGCGCGGTCTGGCAAACCCCAGCGGGGACTCCGGCTTTCTGTAAGCGCGCTTGCAAAGCAAACGGCTCTAACTCATTGGTCCACTGACCAACGAGTTGATCCAATTCATCTTGATGAACCAGACGTGCTGCCAGTGAACTAAATTTTTCCGCCTGGCTCCAGGCAGGAGTGCCCATCTCACGGACCAGCGCTTTCCATTCGTCGTCAGTGGTCACCGCGATAGCAATCCAGCGATCAGCCCCGCGACACTGATAGGCGCCATGCGGTGCAGCCAGCTTGTATGGCGAACGATTCCCCGTGCGTTGCGACGAACGACCGTTGATAAGCGAGTCGAGCAACGCCGCGCCGGTCATGTAAATGCCTGGCTCAACCTGCGAGCAATCGAGATATTGTCCTTTGCCTGTCCGCTTCTTGTAATAGATGGCACAGAGCACAGAGATGGCACAGTAATAGGCACCACTCCAGTCCATATAAGAAAACCCCCAGCCCGCGGGCGGATATGGCGCAGGTAACCCGGATTGTTCGGTCAAGCCACTGGCCGCCTGTGCAACCGGGCCGTAGGAGACGAATTTCACGTACGGACCTTTATAACCCCAACCTGGCTGCTGGATGTAGATGATATCGTCCTTAATCGCTTTAAGTTGGTCGTAGCCCAGGCCCCACTTACGCATGGTCTCCGCAGTGAACGCCTCGACCACGACATCACTCACCCCAACTAACCGTTTGAATAACTCACGGCCTTTGGGGTGCCCCATGTTGAGACTAATGCCACGTTTACCTGCATTGACATCGTTAAAGAAGCCAGCCCGATTGACGCTCTTGGCGCTGTCTTTACTGAGACCAGTCATCTCAAGCGCCCCGGCTTTTTCCGCCCGCTCGCCTTTGTTCGGCGCAAACGGTGGCATATAGCGCAGGAAATCCAAGCGATCCTTCCATTCGATGCGAATGACCTCAGCACCAAGACTGGCAAGGAGACGAGGTCCACCAGCACCAGCAAGTAGCCACGTCAGATCAGCAACGCGTACACCTTCTAATGGTCGATGTGCCACAAGACGTCCTTTCGCTTCGTTAAGAATGAGCAATGAAAAATGAAGAATTGACAATTGTCTTCGGAATCCCTGTTTTCTTATTCTTCATTTTACATTTTTAATTCAGATTACCCCGCGCTGTTTCAGAGCTGCTAGTTCCCCTTGCCCTATCCCCAACCCCTCGCCATACACCGCCTCGTTGTGTTCGCCGATCAGCGGTGCCCGAGGTCCAGTGCGCCAAGAAACTTCGTTGGGCAACATCGGCGCGCCAATGTAGGAAAAGCGCTCGCCGAGTTCCGGGTGCTCGACTTCAGTAAACGTCGCCCGTCCCTGCCACTGCTCGTCTTGCAGGTTCTCTTCTGGTGTGCGGATCGGTGACCACGGAATGCCGAGATTCTGCCCTTCGCGCCAGATATCCTCCATGTCATGAGCAACAACGCATTCAGCCTGCACGTCGGCGAAGTGCTTGGCAAACTCTAACCCCTTGCGGTTATTGGGGTCGTCATACTTCTTCTCAGTGAGATCTCCGGCTTTCCCTTTACTGTCAAGGAAACTCACCAAGGTTTCATATCCACCAGGAAACGGATTGGGCAGAATGATCGAATACCGCCCATCTTTGGTGGGAAACTGTACCTCAGGTCCGATCACTGGCTGCGCATGCCGTCCAGTCTGTCGATAACAAGCAGTTTGGTTATAGATCCAATTGGGCACATCGGTCTCGGTGCACACACTCACCGCTTGATGAATCGGGATGTCGATCATCTCACCTTGGTCGTAGGTCTCTCGTCCAATGAGCGCACCAACTGTGGCAATAAAGGCTTGGTTGCCGGTAATGTGATAGGCATGCCACATCTGCGGCGCAATGGGTGGGGTGTCGTACTTGCCATCGGCTTGCGGGCTATATCCACAACACATCATTTGTCCACCCAGCGCGAGGTGGACGAGGTCAGTCCCTTTGTAATCGCGCCATGGTCCGCTCCGACCGAACGGCGTCAGCACCACATAGATTAAGCGCGGATTCAGTTGTTGGAGATCCGCCCAATCTAACCCGAGTTTCTTGAGCGTATCGAGAGGAAGGGAGTCAACTAACACATCGCATTGCACGATGAGTTTCTTGAGAATGTCAGTGCCTTCCGGGGAATGGATATCGAGGGTCACTCCCCGTTTGCCAAAATTATAATGCCAGAAATAGAGGCTACGCTCTGGGTGTTGCTCATCATGATAAAAAGGGCCAATGGTACGCGTCGAATTTCCTGCGGGGGGTTCGACTTTCACCACATCAGCCCCAGCACCCGCCAGCAATTTTCCAAAAAACTCGCCCTGCTCATCTCCTAGTTCAAGGACTTTTACATCGAAGAGAAATCCTTGCATAGTTTCTCCTAGCGTTCAGCACTCAGCTTTTGCAAAGCCCGTCGGCACTCAGCGTTCAGCTTTCAGCTTTTTAGGAAATGTTTCGCCCTTCCCTTTTTGGCTGACCGCTGAGTGCTGAGCGCTTCTACATTAGCGACGTCCCCGCCGACTCACCACCGTAACTCGCGAACGGCACGGTCTGCGCGCGCGCAGTGGGTTCGGTAATCACATTGAGGAGCGCAGGTTTGCCTTTTTCCATCTCCTTCACTGCGCGTTCGATCGCCGGTCGAATGGCATTGGGACCTTCAACCAATTCGCCATAGGCACCAAGACCGAGCGCAACTTGATCGTAACGCACATGGCCCAGTTCACGTCCAGGCACATGCATGCCATTGGCTCGGGCGGTCCAGCCGGCATTGTTACTGACGATCACCAACACTGGTAATTGGTTACGTACGGCGGTGTCGAGTTCCATCAGATTCATGCCGAGAGATCCATCGCCGTGTAGCACGACCACCATCTTATCCGGCGCAGCCGCCTTTGCTCCAACCCCAAACGGCAGGCCAACTCCCATACAGCCATTTGGTCCGGGATTGAGACGTGCCCCAGGAACAAAGGAAGGAATCACTTGGCGTGACATATTCATGATCTCATGCCCATCAACGGCAAGAATACCGTTACGCGGCATGAAATCGCGGACCTCCTTGCAGAGCCGCATCGGATGCACGGGCGTCTGCGCGGAGTTCAGCAAGGGCAGCATCTTCTCACGGTTCTCGCGATCTTTGGCCCCGAGCTGTTGCACCCAGGCTGAGTCATCACCAAAACGGACTCGACCTTTTGCGACTTGTGTCAGTTGTTCAAACACCGCTTTTGCATCACCGACAATTCCTAACTCAACGCTGCGGGTCCGACCGATTTCCTCTGAATCGACATCCACCTGAATAAACTTTGCCTCAGGAGAAAAGCGCGGTGCCCGACCATAGCCAATAATGAAGTTGATGCGCGTTCCGACAACCAGGACCACATCTGCTTCTCTGAGGGCGAATGAACGCGCCCCCAGTAATGACAACGGGTGATCATCGGGCACCACCCCGCGTCCTTGCGGAGTCGTGAAGAAAGGTATGCCAGTAGTCTCGACGAAGTCCTGCATCGCCTTGCCAGCGTTCGCCCAAAAGATCCCACTCCCTGTGATCAGCAACGGTTTTTTTGCGGCCTTCAGGAGGTCAACCGCTTTCTCGATTGATTGGCTATCAGCCATCAAGGTTGATTTTTGCGCGATGGTTGGGCGCGGCGAAACCCTTTTCTCATCGACCTTTTCGACCAGCATGTTGCCTGGCATATCGAAGTACACGGGGCCGGGTTTGCCTTGACGTGCCCGCAGCATGCCCATGTGTACGTATTCTTTGGCGCGCTGGGCTTCATAAATACGCACTGCCCACTTTGAGATCGGTTTGAACACTGCGAGCTGATCGAATTCTTGGAAATCCCCAAGATCGTAATAATGCACCGCTGAAGAGCCGCCTAGTGCAAGCACTGGACAGGCGTCAAGAAATGCGTTGGACATCCCAGTCAGCAGGTTAGCTGCACCTGGACCACCGGCACCCATACAAACACCAACCTTACCGGTGACCCGCGAATAGGCATGGGCCATCATCGCCGCAGCCTGTTCATGGCGTACGTCGATCAGGCGAATACCAAGCCGCTCGGCATGCATGGACAGAAGGATATTCGGTCCACCCATGATGTAGAAAATCGTATTAACGCCTTCTTCCTTAAGTCCTTCGGCCATTAATTGACTACCATCGACTTGCGCCATTGTTTTCTCCTCAACGCTACATTTTTACATTTGTCTCAAGGGTCTGACCACCAAAAACAAGAGCAGTGATCTATTGAAGAATCACTGCTCTTGATAGCGATCAATCCTATCGCAGTTCTCGACCGAGTACCGTGCGATACCGGGTCACAACATGACGTCGGGTCACATAACGTGTTCCCGAAATCACCCGACGTCGGGTCACGTAATCACGACTGGTGACAACCTGTCGTCGCACGACGGGCCGCCGACTCGTCACCACCCGTCGCTGCGTCACGTAGCTGCGCCCTTCTCCACGAGAACGGTACGATCGCCGTTCTTCGCGTTCTTGGGCAAATGCGGATTCGATTACCTCCATTATCGGTGCGACCACCGTCAATGTCACAATCAGTCCAACTACTATTCTTTGAAAATATGGGTGCCGAATAAAGCTTCTCTTTTTCTCTTCCGCCCCCCCAACCATTTCTTGCATACGCCTCCCTTCATCCAACTTTTCTTCCTCAGGCACAAACTGCCAGCACTCCTCCCCGCGATAGCGTCGTCCACAGATTTGCAAGCAGCCTAGCAAGTTGCGTGCAGACGAGTGACGGCGGTCCTCTACTTCTTCCCATTGCTTGCGCCCCCAAAATTTCGACCACTTACGGCGCAGACATACTTGAGACAGGATTACAAAAGCAAGGGGAAATCTACAGATGACACCTCAGTTTTGGTTTTTTCTTTTCATTTTCCCCCAAAAGGTATGGAAAAAAATAAGGTATTGGATCCATCTCCCCAGGAAGGAGGGCTCATACAAGCCCTCCCCTCCTTCTTCCCGGGGGGCCCCGAGCTACCTACGCAAAGACCGTGATTCCGCGTGGCAGCTTACCTGGTAGCCTCGAAACACTGCCCACATCCGTAGAGTTTCATCTCACTTGTTAGGGTGTTATGAACGAGCCGTTTGTGACTCGAAGCTACGGATGTCACGTGCTACCAGGAAAAATGTCCTCATGTATACTCTCGGACCTCTCGCCTCTCAGCAATGATAGTTCGGACAGAGTCTTGCTTCACCTTTAGACTAGCGAAGTTCGTTATTGCATCGCCTCCTCTCTTTTTGCGGTCCCAGAGAAAGTCACAATCTCACTGACCTGACTAGTCTCGCTTTCTACCACTCCAAGGACGATCGTTTTGAGTGCCATCAAATAGTCATCTACTTTAGCAAAGCGCTTGAGTGCCCAGCGCCGCACTGCCCACGATTGCGACAGCACCATCAAACTATGCGCTTTCAAATCAATATCACCTGAAGGAAAAACTCCTCTTTCAACGCCATACGCAATAATCTCCTCAAGGAAATGCTGAATTCGTTCCTCCCCTTCGAGAAGGCGACGGCGCTCTCCAGCGGTTAGTGACTTCAATTCTTGGTAACCAAGAACCGTATAACGACGCAGCTCCTCAATAAGCCGGACGTACGACTGATAGGCAAGCCACAGAAGCTCCTTTGGGTTGACGCCTTTTGCCTTCAGCCGTTCAAACTCAGCTTGCTGGTCTCGAAGAGTTGACTCTGTACGCTCTTGATTGCGGGAGAATAGATAGAAGAGGACCTCTTCTTTACTGGTGAAATAATTAAAGACCGAACCGACACTCAGTCCAGCTCTCTGCGCAATTTCCCGAACACTCGTGCTATGGTAGCCCCCACTCAAGAACAATGCTGCTGCCGCATCCGCGATGCGCTCTTTTCCTTCGAGGAGACGCTTCTCATCTGCGACTTGCGAGGCCGCCTTGCGTTTCCTGCGGAGGACTTGTGCTTTCACGCGCACTGTCCTTTCATGGAGACAGTCATATGAAATTCTGAGTGAGTGTTCATTTCCCTTGCCTCATACGCTAGCTCCCTATGACTTGTCAAGGAGAACCTGCAAGTGAGTCAAGCGAGCAGTCGCAATCTGCTGCTCGCCCGATCTTTTTCCTTGAATTTTTCATTCGCACGCGGCCATTGTGAGCTCACTTCTACGGTCGCATCATGCGACCAGGCAGTCCACCTTGATAGACTCCTCCTGAAAAAACCGTCATCCCTGCGACTATTGTATGATGTACGCCCTGAGCCTTTTCGATTAAGCGCGGCTTTCCTCCAGGTAAATCGTTCACCCACTCTGGAGACTGCACCCCGATCGTCTCCGGATCAAATACGACCAAGTCCGCATCCATACCAACGGCGATACGCCCCTTCTTGGTCTGCCCCAGGAACGCTGCCGGCTCTCCAGTGAGTCTCCGCACTCCTTCTTCTAAGCTCAGCGCTTGTCGCTTCCGCACCCATTCACCGAGCAGATAGGTTGGTACGCCAGCATCACAATGTTGATCGACATGCGCCCCAGCGTCGGAGAGCCCGATCAATACATCTGGATGGGTAATCAATTCTCGTACCTCGTCGGGGTTCGTATTAATCACAGACAGTGTTATTCCCATCTCCAGATCTTCATCGATAGCCAAATCAAGAATCGTGTCGATCGGATCGCGCTCCCACAATGCCGCAATTTCCGCAATACTCTTGTTGAGGTAGCGTTTGTTATGCTCCTTCTCCACTCGCACCACATGCACCCGATCCCACTGGTTCGTGAAAATCGCACCGCCAACTTTCAAATCGTTACGGAACGCATCACGAAATTCCGCTTTCCGATAGAGGGCAATCTGTTCAGGCACCGGACGATTAAACGCCTCTCGCCACGAGGGAAAGCTGGCGAAAATAAAGGGGACCTTCATCGTATAGTATTGCTGAATTGGACGCGGCGTCACTTGCGGTGGGATCCGCAAACCTCTCTTCAGGAAAGGCTCAATCCGCGCCAACGCGGAACGACATACCCTAGGCATATCGGATCGGCCCAATAACCCAAGCCACGTCACCGGACGCTGACTTTCGTTCGCAACGGCAACCAGAAGGTCCAATTCTTCATCCGTCAGTACACTCACACTCTTAGTGAGAGCAATCTCAATCACTCCTCGCCCAAGCTCTCGCATGATACGTCCGAGGGCACCAAGTTCCTCTTTCGTAGCCAGTCGACTCGCAAGCGGCTTCCCCTGATAGCCAATGTGTTGATTGAGTAGACTGAGAGAAAATCCATAGGCTCCGGCCTCCATTGCCTGCCGGAACAAAACCGTCATCCGTTCAAGCTCCGCGGTAGTCGCAGCGCGCTCCGAAGCTGCTGCCCCCATGACGTAGTAACGAAAGCTCGACAGCGGCACTAAAAATCCCACGTTTAGGGCCATGCCTCGCGCAGCGATCGCCTCCATATACTGGGGAAAACTCTCCCACTCCTCCCACGCCACTCCCCCAAGCAATACGTCATGCGGCATGGCTTCTACATTCACCAAGTCCCATGACACAATCTCCTTCTCGCGCGGACGACACGGCGCGACCCCTACTCCGCAGTTACCCATGAGTACCGATGTCACCCCATGCCATGGCGAGCACGTAAGTAACGGATCCCACGAAATCTGTGCATCGTAGTGGGTATGAATGTCGATAAATCCTGGTGCGGTAACCAACCCCTCAGCGTTGATTGTATGCGTCGCACTCCCTACGACCTTCCCAAGCTCGACGATCTTCCCATTACGTACACCAATTGAACCACGAAACCGTGGCTGCCCTGTACCATCACAGATCTGAGCATCTTTAATCAAGAGATCGTAACTCATGGTGTCCCTCCTCTATTTGTTCATTGTTTCCTCAATATCCCTGTTTTCCGTCGCGCCTACTTCTTTCCTTGTTCTTGCACATAGCGCGCAATCTGCTCATGTGTCGCAAACCACACCCCTGGTTTTTTCTTCATGTATGTAATCAGCCGCTCCAGCATCTGCATCCGATACCGGTGGCCGATCACTTGTGGATGCATAACCAAGATGAACATCGTCCCCTCTGCATACGCCCCATCAAACTCCCCTGCCCAAACCGAATACACATCATTCGGGTTTCGCAAGCCCACGTGGTGAGTCGCCCAATTCAACTGAAAGTATGGCCAATCATCAAGGATCCACTCGACCGGAATCTCGATCAGTCCTGACGCTTGTCCTTCCGTTATCAACTCATAAGGACGTTCATCAGCCATCATGCTACTGTCGTAGAGGAACCCCATCTCTTTCACTAACCGAATAGTAGCTGGCGTCAGATCCCACGCCGCCGAGCGAAACCCAACCGGCCGCTTCCCCACTCTCTCAACAAAGATCCGCATCGCCTTGTCGTATACTTCCCGTTCTTCTTTCTCTGTCAGTTCCATTGGGTTCTCATGTATATAAGAGTGAAAGCCAAATTCATGCTGCGGGCGCTTTTTAATTTCCTCGACCATTTCCGGATGAAGAACCATCGAAATCGCAGGAATGAAAAACGTTGCCGGGATTTTGTACTTATCAAGCATAGCCAAAATCCTTGGCATTCCGGTCCGGGCTCCATACTCTCCACGCGACATATAGGAGGGGCTCCGTTGTTTCTGCATGCCGAGCCACACTGGCTCCGTATCGAAATCGAACGACAAACTCACAGCCACGCGTGCCCCATTCGGCCAACGCTTCGGACTCAGATCCTTTCCGCTTCGTACTTTATTCACATGCTCTTGGATCTGCTCTGGGGCCCACTTCCATACTGGTTCATCCTGTTGTGTCAGGCCTTCTGTTGCAGTGCTGAGCATCGCCCCAAGTACCAGCAGCATCAGCATCGACCTCCGCCGTCTTCTGCCGCGATCATGCGCTTCTGTCATTCGCCTCTCTCCCTTTACCGTCGTTATCTCTTTCTCTATGATCCCCGCCATTCCATTTGAGGAGGGGAATGCATGCTGGAAAGTCTTTTACTCTCAACATCTGACTCGTGGATGAACTTCGCGCTTTTAGTCGTCCGCGTTGCTCTCGGTATCTGTATTGTCATTCACGGTACCGGCAAACTCGGCTATCACCCAACCAATCCCGGCGGGGTTCCGGCCTTCGCAGGATGGCTCAAAGATCTGGGGATGCCCTTCCCGCTCCTCAATGCCTGGGTCGCTACTATTATCGAATTCGGTGGTGGCATTCTCTTCATCTTCGGCTTCTTAACTCGCCCAATCGCACTTGCCTTGACGGTCAATATGTTGATCGCATCGCTAACGGGTCACCGGGGCGGCGGGTATCTGATTCTGAATAATCCTCCAGGCGCAGAGTATGCGATCAACCTCACAATCCTGTTCGCCATGTTCGTTCTCACCGGCCCCGGCTGGTGGTCCCTTGATTACTTCCTGTTTCATACGCCGTAACAGCTATGATCGTGCGAAGATCTGCACCACGTTTCCTTCTGGGTCTCTCACAGTGAAGTACTTTCCGTGGCCACCCATATCAACAATGTCGTTCACCGGTGCGCCACTCTTGATGAGCTGCTCTCGTGTCTCCATAAGATTATCTACTTCAAGAACAACGGTGCCACCGCCACCTGCTGGCACCGTCCCCTCACTGGGATCGGCTAACGCGACGCCTACCCCATTCACATCGAACTGCGTCCATCGATTTCCATCACGAAATTTAACGTTCATCCCCAATACGTCTTTGTAAAAGGTCACTGCACGGTCCATGTTCTTAACCACGTAGTACGCACTCGAGAATTTCTTAATCGCCATCTCTTCCTCCCCAGAAGGTTTTCCTTTTCCTACCTCACAACCATCACTCTTTGCAAGGAACTCGCCCGAACGAAGAGGGGCAAGCCGCGTGCGCCGCAGGCGCAAAGCGGCTTGCCCCTCTGAGAGAGGGCGCCGACTTCAAAATCTTCTCCAACACCGGGCATCCCCCCCTGTCCACTCCTCGTGTGTCCAACACATCTCTCCTTGACGCTCATTCGTCAACACTCTACCCTGCCGCTCCAGGAGGAATCCCTATGGCTGCAGAAATGCAAATGGTCACCGGTGCGGAAGCACTCTTAAATATCGCTGCAGCCGCAGGCATAGGAGTCTGCTTCGCCAATCCTGGCACCACAGAACTCCCCCTGGTTCAAGCGCTCGATCGTCACCCGTCTATTCACTCCGTGTTAGCCATTTTTGAAGGCGTATGCACGGGCGCCGCCGATGGCTATACCAGAATCTCTGGCAAACCCGCACTCGCTCTCTTGCACCTGGGACCCGGTCTTGCAAACGGCCTTGCCAATCTTCACAACGCTCGCAAAGCGGGGACTCCCGTTATTTCCGTTGTCGGCGAACACGCCTCCTGGCACATCGCAGCAAACGCCCCGTTAACATCTGACATCGAAACGCTCGCCCGTCCAATGTCAAAGTTCGTCCACACCACAACCCGTCCTGACCTTGCTGCCGCCGATATGGCCACCGCCATCTTCCACGCACTGCAACTTCCGAGTGGCCCTTCAACCGTAATCGTCCCCGGAGATGTACAGTGGACGAAAGTCCCATACCAACCTCCAACCTTCCAACTCCCAGCTCCCGCAGTCCCCAACCCAACCGATATCGAACGTGCCGCCAAGGCTCTCCGTTCCGGCAGCGCAGCCCTTATCCTCAGTGGGTCGGCACTACGCACACCGGGTCTACGTGCCGCAGACCGTATCGCCCGTGCCACCGGCTGCAAAGTGCTCGCTCCCACGTTCCCACCTGTACAGGACCGTGGTGCTGGCCTCATTTGTCCTGAGAAAATCCCCTACCCCCCAGAACCTGCTCGCCAGCTTCTCGCTCCTTACCACAACGTAATCCTTGCAGGAGCCAATGAACCCGTCGCATTCTTTGGCTATCCCGACAGCCGCAGCGGCTTGTGCGCAGAGGACGCCACAATCGTCCGCCTCTGCGACCCAACCGTCGATCCAGCTTCAGCCCTAGTTGCCCTTGCCGATTCCCTCGGGGCTCCATCCGATCATCCCGTCCCAGCTTCAGAGCGCCCACCGGCACCCAACGGTTCACTCACTCCTCTTTTGCTCTGCCAAGCCGTCGCTGCAGCACAAACCGAAAATACTATTGTTATGGACGAAGGTGCTACCGCCGGGTTCGCCTACTATAGCCTCGCCGCTGGTGCTCCCCCCTTTACGTACATGACACTCACTGGTGGTTCTATAGGCCAAGGTTTGCCATGTGCCGTCGGTGCCGCCGCGGCAGAGCCCGAGAAACGCGTCATTTGCCTGGAAGGTGATGGCTCGTCGCTCTATACGATCCAATCCCTCTGGACTATGGCTCGCGAAAAACAAAACGTCACCACCATCATCTGTAAGAATCGCGCGTATTCCATTCTGCGCTGGGAAATGGAACGCGCGAGAACGACTCCTGGCGCCGCAAGTCTTGCACTCACCGGTCTCGACAATCCTGAAATTTCCTATGTGAAAGTCGCAGAAGGCTTCGGTGTCGAGGCTCGCTCTGTTTCCACGGCAGAGACTCTCTCAGAGGCACTTTCGTATTCTTTTAGGTCGCCTGGACCCATGTTAATCGAAGCAAATTTATAGCGCCGGTTGTCTGTTCTTTTACCGCTTATTGATGATCACTTCTGGTTTTAATAACTAACAAAATCCTTTCCGATCCATTACTGACCTCTGAGTACCCCATCATTTGACCCCCAAAGTCTGCCAGGTCCCGAAACTGCGGATCTTTTGTGTCTTACAAAACACACTGAAAACGTAGCAACTCTACAAATCTCTGCTATACTCCCCTCATGTTTACTTGTGGTTGGATGAAGACAAATGGAGAACAAAAGCTGACTCCCGACGCACTTCATGCTAAATGTGCAGCAAACAATACTTGAGACGCTCAGGCTTTTCTTTGTGAAAAAACCCCATGACTTCCATCGATTCACGCCCACAGCCACTCGTACCGATACCCAGTTCTCCCTTCAGTCGTCCACTCACCCATATCTCTCACAGCGTGTTCACAGAACGTCCAGATGGCTATCTGGTAACTGACGGAGCTGGAACTATTCAAGAAGCCAATTTTTCCGCCGCACATCTTTTACAAACGACTCCAGCTGCTCTCCGCGGCAAACCGATTCTACGTTATCTGGCACAAGACAGTCGTAAGCTTTTCCTTTCCTTCCTCCGTCGCCTTCGCACCTCCGCCCCTCGTATCCAATCTTCACGAGCAACCCTGCAGCCTCATCGTGGCCCCTCTCTCCACGTTACCTTATCGGTCCTGGCATCGCGCGACGTCACTGGCAGATTTCTCACTTTTCACTGTCAGTTGACTGACCTCTCTCCGCACCAACGTTTCGATTCTCCTCGTGAACCTGGAGAATCTCAACCAACCGACCTTGATGCAATGAAGGATCTTACTCTCTGTACGCACGACCTCAACGGAGTCCTCCTCTTTGTCAACCACGCAGTCGCGTCTGCCCTTGGTTATCAAACGCGGCACATGATCGGCCATAGCCTTGCAGAGTTTCTTGTTCCCGCCGAACAGCGCCAGTTTGACGCCTACATCCAACGTATCCAAAGTAGCCCCATACAATCAGGCGCATTACGTTTCTCCACCAGAACTGGTGAAGAGCAATACTTCATGTACCGGACCGCTCGTCACGAGGTTGCAGGTCATCCACTCTATGTTCACCTGTATGCACAAAGACACTCTGCTGAGACCCAACGCAACAGCCCGCGTGTGTTACCCCGTGAAGGGCGTCAGTATTATACTCGAGATCAAGCCGAGGCGCTGGCCAAAACGAATGAAATCCTCCAAAAGGAAATCGCCGATCGCTCTCGAGCCGAAGCAGCGCTGCAACAGGCCCATCAAGATCTCGAACGCCGCGTTGCAGCCCGTACTGTGGAACTTTTTCAGGCGAACATGTTACTGGAACAAGAGATCATCGAGCGGCAACATGCTCAGGACGCCCTTCGCAATAGCGAAGCCCGTTACCGATTGCTCAGCGCTTCTGCTCCTATTGGTATCGCTCAGACTGACGCGAACGGCGCAATCGTCTATACGAACCCGTATTGGCAAACGCTAGCCCATCTGACCTTCGAACAAACGTTAGGCAAAGGCTGGCTCCAAGCGATACATCCCGATGATCGAAGCTCGGTCGCCACCGCCTGGTCGACTTCCGTCCGCACCTATCGTGAATTCTCCCTCGAATGGCGATTCTTCCTTCCCAGCGGTGAGCCCCTCTGGGTTCATGCTCGAGCTACGCCGCTTCGTTCCGCAGAAGGTGAATTCGTCGGTCATGTCAGTACTCTCGAAGATATTACCTCTCAGAAAAAAGCTCAGGCATTACTCCAAGAAGAAGCCCAAGTCTCCCGCAGACAGACCACTGCCCTTGCCCGCACGCTCAAAGCGCTGACCGCCGAACCCAACCTCGATTCCTTCTTAAGCCAGGTATTGACCGCCATTGCTCAGCAGTTGAATACGTATCGAGCCCGCTTGTGGCTCTATGAAAAGTCACAGGAGAGTTTTTCGCCATATATGGCGTACGAAAATGGAGCCGCCCAACTCATTCCTTCCACCACCTCCTCTTCTCATCTTGCTGCGGATTTCGACGAGTCGCTCTTCTGGCCCGAACTCGTACAGACACATCGCCCTATTCTCGTTACCGATGTCGAACACGATCCACGCCTATCCCACGGGAAGGAATTGTACGCTCTGGGTACCCGCACGCTGCTGCTGGTTCCTCTTCTCCTGGAAGATGAGGCTACAGGGTGGCTAAGCCTTCAAAGTACAACACTGAACAACTACCGTCCCGAGGAGATCGAACTCGCTCAAGCTTTGGCCCAGCAAATTGCCCTTGCTATGCAGCTAGCCAATTTTGCTGAACAACGCCGACAAGCCGCGATCCTCGACGAGCGTAATCGCTTGGCTCGTGAGATTCACGATACTCTAGCCCAGAGCCTGACCGGTATTGTCATTCAACTAGAGGCAGCAAAAGAAATCCTCTCTCCAGCCCCCGATGGTGCACAGCTCCACTTAACCCGAGCAATGGCTCTCGCGCGCGAAGGCCTCACGGAAGCTCGCCGCTCGGTACGTGCATTACGTCCACAAATGCTCGACCATCAAGATCTGCCCACTGCCTTGCAACACTTGACGACCCAGCTCAGCACGCGTACGCAGATTCCTATCGCATTCACGCTTCACGGCACTCCCTGCACTCTCCCAGCCGAAGTTGCCGCAAATCTTTTGCGCATCAGTCAAGAAGCTATTATTAATGCTTGGAAACATGCACAACCGAAAACCATTTCGCTCGATTTAGAATTTCAACTAGGCGAGGTACGCCTGCGGGTATGTGACGATGGTCGCGGATTTGACACCGTGTCCTCTCCAGCCGCAAGTGGTTTTGGCCTTATCAGTATGCGGGAACGCGCAGAACGTCTCGGCGGACATCTTACGATCGCTAGTACCCCTGGGCATGGTACCGAAGTAACAGTTACAGTTTCCACCTCTTAAATTCTTGAAGGACTATTTGACATATATGAACAAACAAAACCCTATTCGTATCCTCATCGTTGATGACCACCCAGTTGTTCGTCAAGGCTTAGTAGCCCTCATAGAACGTCGCGAAGATATGACCGTGGTAGGTGAAGGAAATAACGGGCGCGAGGCAATTGAACTCTTCCGTCGTTTCACTCCAGATATCACGCTGCTCGATTTACGGATGCCTGAAGTCGATGGTGTCACAGCCATCACCGCAATCCGCGAACAATCGCCTACTGCTCGTATTGTCGTCCTGACGACCTACGACAGCGATGAGGACGTCTACCGTGGGTTGCGAGCAGGTGCGAAAGCCTATCTTCTCAAAGATACCCCACCGCAAGAGCTGCTCGACACAATTCGTGCTGTCCATGCCGGGCAAACTCGTATCCCTCCCGATGTCGCCGCAAAACTTGCGGAACGCATGACCGGCCCAGAACTCACCCACAGAGAGCTTGATGTTCTCCGGTTACTCATGGCGGGAAAGAGTAACAAAGAAATTGCCGCAGCCTTGTTCATAAGTGAAGGAACCGTAAAAACACACGTCAATAATATTCTCGGAAAACTCGGCGCCAGTGACAGAACACAAGCAGTGACCACCGCCCTCAAGCGAGGACTTGTCTCGTTATCCTGATTTCACCCTGTTTACCTTGATCCCCATTTTGAGCCATCTTCACCGGGCTGTTCTCCCCTGGAAAGTTTTGCAGGAAAAGAGACAGCCCTGGCTCTCCGAATCCTCCCGTCGTCACCCCCCGTATGCTGTATTTGTAATTCTACCTTCTCCTCGATTGTTCAAATGCACGCATTTACGCTATGCAGGTATTCCCCAAGGAGGCCGTCCTGCGTTGCTCTACACCTTCTTTTCCTGCTGCGCGGACCAGGATCGCCGGTTCGCTGCTCCTAGGAAAAGTAAAAACCGCGATGCACCAGAGGACCACAAGGTCCTCGCACATTGCGTGCATACGTAAGCAGTGTAGGACGCCTCTGCCCCCTTCTCTTCACAGCACCCAGTCCCAAATACCGACAGAAAAACCAATCGCGTATGTATTCTCGCAATTCTCCGTCGTTCAGTCTTTTCACTATGCTCGACTCTCTTGCCCCTCTCCTCACGACTCTTTTCAGAGCCCCATGCACCCGAGCCAATTTTTTGATCGACACGAGGTCTTCTTCGTAGCTGGCAACCTTCCTGGGAGTATCGAGCGCTAATGGCTAACCGCGGACACGTTCTTGTCGCCGGAGCTGGGGGATTTATAGGTTGCCATTTGGTAACCTACCTCAAGCGCCAAGGCTATTGGGTCCGTGGTGTGGATCTGAAGTACCCAGAATTTAGCTCCCATTTTGCTGACGAGTTTCTTTTGCTTGACCTACGGCGGCTGGAAGACTGCTTGGAAGCGACCCGAGACATCGACGATGTATATGCATTAGCCGCTGACACTGGCGGCAGCGGGTTTCTGCGTTCACGCAAAGCATCCTCTATATACAACAACTTACTACTCTCTCTCGACGCTAGAGTCCGCACGCACCAGACGTGTCAAACGCTATCTTCTTGCCTCTTCTCTTATTCTCGCCCTTGAGTCCGGAACCCCTCCCACAATTCCACTTCAATCAAGTGCTGATGAAAATGCCCTTCTCAGGGAACAGACCACAACCCTAGAGCAGCAATTCCTAGAGAGCTTCATCCTCCAGTCTGGCGTTGACTATGGTCTGGAAACCCGCATCGTTCGCCTCCCCAGCGTTTTCGGACCACTTTCTCCCTGGCAAGGTGGTAAAGAACGCGCTCCAGCAGCTCTCTGTCGCAAAATTGCTCAGGCAAAACTCGCGCAAACGACAGAAGTTGCAATTTGGGGGGATGGCAACCAATTACGAACTCTCTGTTACATTGACGACTGCGTCTCCGCTCTTTACCAAGCTATGCAAGCAGCCCACCCGCTTTCGACCATCCAGACCTCCTCCCCCCCACTTTCGATCAATAATCTTGCTGACATCATCGCCGACATTGCCAACGTTCGCATCGCGAAGACTTATAGCCCCGTCCCCGAGAGCCTTCGACGAAGCACCTCCGACGATATCAATCTCCCTCATGTAGTGGGACTGGAACCGCAGACATCAATTGAGCGGGGGTTAGCAATAACGTACTCATGGATTGAGGAAAACGTTCGTTCTCAACAACTCACAACTCCGACAACGTAGTCCGACGGCCCGGGGCCTCTTTAGTTTTCATACCTCCTTCCGATATTCTTCTCCGAAGACCCCTCAGGAGATCAGATTCAGGTCAACTTGCTGTCCGTATGCAACCTTTGCTATGAAGAGTATACGGGATTTACTTGAACCCACTACCTTTATGACCCCTTACCAAGCGCCAACGGAAGTCTGCATAACCGTCGACACCGAATTCAGTATCGGTGGGGCCTTTGCAAACCCCACCGCTAATAAACCCGTAGGCCTACAGCGTGTCTTATGTGAGGTAGACGAAAAAGAAGAAGGCCTGGGATTCCTACTCGACACCTTTGCTGCCTATGGCATCTCGGCGACGTTCTTTGTTGAAGCGCTGAATCATTGCTATTTTGGCGATGCCCCAATGCAAGCGCTTGCTCACCGCATTCTGGCATCCTCTCAAGACGTCCAGCTTCACCTTCACCCATGTTGGACCACTTTTCGTAACCCCCAGTGGCAGACAGACCTCCCACGCGCACAACGCAGCGACTCATGGGTCGGTCTCTCAGCCGATGAAACCTACGATCTTATTCAACTCGGCCTACAAACGTTTGAAAGATGGCAACTGCCGCGCCCGATCGCGTTTCGCACCGGGAATCTCCAACCAACCACCGCCATCTATAAAGCCATGGCGCAGTTGCAGATCCCCCTCTCGTCCCACATTGCACCTCCCATACACCGCTCGCCAGATCCAACGTTCCATCTTAGTGGAGGACGGCACTGGCTTCACGGTGTTTTAGAATTACCCGTGCTCAGTTACATCGAACTACGGATTGGGTCATGGCAACGACAACACTCGTTTACTGTTGTCGCAACATCTGTCAACGAAATTGACAACCTCCTATGGGCCGCCCGCCAACACGGCATATCACCAATAGTCATACTCGCCCACCCATTTGATTTCATCAAAGCGTCAGACCAACAGTATGTCCGCATACGACGCAATCGCCTCAACCAAGACCGTCTGCGTCACTTATGTCGCTTCGTACATCAACATCCACGCGACTTTGTCTCCGTTTCCTTTCGCCAAGGTATGGACAAGTGGCTCCAGGCTCAAGGAACTGAGAATCCCCGACTGAAAGTGTCTCCCTTTGGTGTCGTTCGCCGCTTGGCAGAGAATAGCTTAAATGATTTGCTGTGGACCTATTAGCCCAACCAAGCAAGCGAACTCGTATCTGCTTCACCCACCACCGTCATCCGAAAACCATCATCATGAGGGTCCCGGCGCTTCTTTTACAACCGGGTAATCCTTGACAGCGATTTATTGGCATGGCTAATAGGTCTCTAATATCTTTTTAAGTTAAGGAGGAGGCTATGCCGACACCACAACCGGCAATTTTCGCTACAATGGGACAACACCAATGGTATGTCCATCTGAGCCGCGAGTCTGGAGCAAATCTGACGACGATAAAATCCGTGCTCACTAACCTGCGAAAGGTCTGCAAGGATCAAGGAATCAATCTCGTTCTCGGTTTTGGTCCAACCCTCTTGAAGGACCTCACCAAAGACATACCTAACGACTTTCAACCCTTTGAGACGATCAAGTCGATTGACGGCAGTGGCCGTGAAGCAAAAGGGACACAAGAAGAACTCCTCATCTGGATGAATAGCCCGCGGAAGGATCAGGTGTGGAAAGCTCAGTGGGATGCTCGTCAAGGGTTGGGCGGCCATATGAAAGTTGCACGCGAAACGATGACGTTCATTTACGGCAACTCGCTCGACATGACCGGCTTCATCGATGGCACCGGCAACCCGACCCCAGATCGTGAACGTGAAGTTGCGGTTGTTGCCAACGGTCAACCAGGAGCAGGTGGAAGTTTTATCCTTGCTCAGCGTTGGATTCACGACTTAGCATCGTGGGAAAAGCTACCGCTACAGGACCAGGAAGGCGTCTTCGGTCGCACGAAAGCCGACTCGACACGTCTCGACAAGCAACCAGCCCATTCGCATTTGTCTCATGTCGAGCTACGTCAAGGGACAACCGCAGATGCGGCAAAGCCAAAACGGGACGAGATCGCTCGCCGTTCAACACCGTATGCCTTTCACGATGGTACGGTCGGCTTATATTTCATGGCCTTCTGCCGAGCACAGGCTCCCTTCCGCGAACGCTTACGAGCAATGTATGGAGCTGATGGTGGAGTCAAAGACAAACTTGTCGACTTCAGCAATCCAGCGTCAGGCTCTTTCTACTTTGCCCCAGCAGTAGAAATCCTCGATAGTTCCCTTGCGTAAGGAGCTATCAAAGCAGATACGCCAGACAAGCTAGTCGCTTGTCTGGCGTATCTACAAGCGCGTACAACTCACTGTTATTTCTTGAGCCGGGATTCTACCCTCTGCCAGTCTACGTTTGCCATGAAAGCATCGATATATTTCGGCCGTTCAGCCGGCTTGTAGTCAAGCAAAAAAGCATGTTCCCACACATCCATGACGAGGAGTGGTGTCAACCCTGCGACATTCCCCTCCTCATGTAACGTGATCCAGTGATTGGAGAGGCGGCCCGTTGCAGGATTTTGATAACAGATTGCCCATCCCACACCACGCATTTTCCCGATCGTTACAAAATCGGCTTTCCACGCATCATAACTCCCATGACTCGCTTGCGCAGCTTTTACGAACGCGGCATTGGGATTGGGGTCGGAAGATTTCTGCTTCGTCAGGTTATCAAAATAGTATTCATGGAGAACCATGCCGTTATACTCGAACCCGAGACGACGAGTGAGCTCGGAATACATCGCCATCTTGTCTTGATCAATAGGACCACTTTGCAGAAGCTCATTCAGCTTTGTCGTCAGATGATTCGTCTGTGCAACATACCCCTCATATAACTTGAAGTGAATATCAAGAGTCTGATCGGAGATTCCTATTAATCCACTTAACGCAAACTTCCTCGCCACATACGGCACATTCGTCATCCTGTTCCTCTTTCCTAACACTTTTGCAGAGAGATTTCTTTTGGTGTAGCGTACCAGGAGTACCAGAGAAAGATCATCACCGATGAAGAAGACTCATGTTATTTATAAGCTGAGTATTTTTCTCTTTGTAGGGAATGCGCCTGTATGTTCGCCCCTCCTCCCGTCTTGATGTCTGTGACGTTACGGTAACCGTTACCTGCGCTCACAGCAGATCAGTCCACACCGTTCAGTTGAGGCCACTCCCACACCACGAGCATGGATAGTCCCTGTACGTCTCGACAAGGGATCCTTTGATGTGCCCGTCTCACGTTTCATTGAGTTAGCCGCAGCCAAGACCCTACCATCAAGACATCTCTCAAAATCACTCTTCAGAACAGCAAAGATTCTCCATCACCGCTACCCAGACACACGCCTGTTGCACGACCGAAATGGAGTACTGGTGGGGTTACCCTTCGTGGCAATAAAGCCCGGTTCCCCTCCGCCGATAGAAGACACAGAGCACGCAAGGGGGTCGCGCCGAAGGAGTATGAATGAAGACGAAACTGGCCGACGTTGCTCTTGGTTTTGTCAGTCTCTTGCTGTTAGTGCAAATCTCTTGGTTGATTTTCGACACGATTGTCTCTGACCCACCCAGTGTCTTTCTCTGGCAACAGCTCGGTTTGATACTCCTCTTAGCGACTGGCTGTGTACTGCTGTGGCGCACAACGAAAGCTCCTCAAAAAACTATCGCCCCATTCAAATCGTTCGTCTTACTTCTTCGCACTCCACGAGATCTCACCATCGCACAACTCCGCCAAGCAGTCGCTTCCTCCCTCGGAGTGCTCTGCGCAGAAAACGACAAGACCGCAACCAACTATATTACCGACACCTCACCAGCATTCCTTGTCCATGCACAGGGATACACCATCCTCGTCAATAACTGTGACAGCCTCTACATTGACCACTCACAAAATACTCAGGAAAACATCCCGAACGTCCGTCTTCAACAGGTGATCCGTGATCATCGTGCTTGGCTATCCGTCGACTTACTTGAAGCTCCCGAGACTGCGTCTAGCGATCTCATTTATCAACAGCTCGGCCGCTTGACGGCTGCACTCGCTGACACCGATTGTGTGGGGATCTACTGTCCCGAGACCAGTCAACTGAACGTTTGGCATTCGACATTGGTCACGCTTCTCCAGGGAGCGAATCCCCGACAAGCAGTAGCCGAGCTTGCCGATGTTCCTGCAGTTCGTATTCCCGCCAAAACGATAGTGGGTTACAGGAAGCATCGTACGCCGCGACTTCCATGTGGTCTGTTTTTGTCACCGCGTTCGAACAACGCCGCCCAGATCAAACTTTTGCCGTCAAAGCGCCATTCACAGATGGGAACGAAACCGAATACATGTGGTTACTCGTCAAAGAAATTGGCGACGAAACCGTGATCGGAAGCTTAGACAATGATCCCGTCTACTTGCGCAATGTTGGCGCAGGCGACACCCTTACCATTACAATCGATCAGGTAAACGACTGGCTCTACACGGATGGCGACGAAATGGTGGGAGGCTTCACAACTGAAGCCTTGACGAAAGGCTTAGCTGCATAAAAAGTGCGGCCTGACATTTCCCATGCCAGGCCGCGCTTAGTTCGAGACAGTCGACTGACTACCCACAACCTCCCCAGCCTCAAAGCATATCTCAGGCCGCCCCCTTCACCCGCTGCAGCAGTTCTAACGTCGTCCCGTCAGGGTCACGAAAATAGACCGCTTTGACCTTATAGCCATCCAGCTCAAATAGCTGCGGACGCGAGTAGAACTTCACCCCTTGCGCAGTGAGGTCAGCGTATGTCTTTTCGATGTCTTTCACCCAAAAAGCAACTTCCGTAATGCCTGGATTTTTAATCCCAGGGTATGGTCTCCCCTCGGCCACTGGCGAGAGAAAATGCAACAACTCAATCGGCGCCCCTTTCGGTTCTTCAGTACTTCGTAGGTAGACGGCCCGTAGCTGCGTCCCCTGCTCTTGCGTCAACGTGTCTGCCTCTTCTCCATCAAAAGTGACATCGCCAACCACTTGAAGCCCCAGGGTATCACGATAGAAACGCACCGCTCGTTCCATATCACTGACAGTAATGCCAACATGAGCAAAGGCTCCGAGCATTGTCTTGTCCTCCTCTCTTCCTGCACTACAGGTTAGGATGCTGTTTATGCCACGAGGTTGACCGCTCATAGGCATACGCCACTTGGCAAATCGTCGCTTCATCAAAGGGTTTGCCAGCAATTTGAAAACCAACCGGTAACCCGTCACTATCGAAGCCGCAGGGCACTTGGATTGCTGGAAATCCGGTGAAATTGAAAATCGGGGTATAGACCGAAAAACTCGCAGAAACGATACTCAACCCTGGCGAGTCATCTGCAATAGGGTTAATTTGAAAGCCGGCAGTCGGCAACATCAACACATCCACCTTGGTTGAGAGCGCTTGCAAGAGGTCATCTCGAACCTGAGCGCGAGCGCGTTGCACCATCAGATAGTGAGCCCCACTGACCAGCAATCCGTAGGCGGCAAACAACTTCGCGTGTGGGTTATAGTCGTTCCCGCGATTGCGTATGTTATCGAGATGAATCGTTGCACATTCAGCAAACAACCCCGGCCATTCGATTGCCTGCAATTGGTCTAACGTAATCGTTGGTACGTCAACGACCTCGGCCCCTAGGGTAGCGAACTGCTTGACAGCTTCGTTGTACGGTCCAAGCAGTTTCGGATCACAGTTGTCCTCATAGATTGACCGTAACAGACCGATTCGTAGTCCCTTAATATCACGCCCCAGCTTCTCGGAGAAATTTGGCACTGGCACATTAGCTGAGGCTGGGTCTTTGGCGTCATAGCCTGCACACGCTTGTAGCACTAATGCCGCATCCGTCACCGTACGTGCGAGTGGTCCCGTATGATCTAAACTCCAGGACAACGGGTACACGCCCGCACGACTCACACGACCATAGGTTGCTTTCAGGCCGACGATCCCACACGCTTGAGCTGGCCAACGAATAGAACCACCGGTACACGAGCCCATACCTGCATAGGCTAACCCAGCAGCTGTTGAGGCAGCTGTTCCACTACTTGAACCACCAGCGTCTCGCCCCAAGTTCCATGGATTTCGTGTCGGACCGAAATAGGACTTTGTCGTTGGAAAACCATAGGCAAACTCATACGTCGCGGTCTTACCAAGGATCAGTGCACCCGCCTCCTTGAGCTTCGCTACGGTCGTACAGTCATTGGTCGCAATGTAATCATCAAGAGGTTTTGAACCACAGGTCGTCCGTCCACTCTCGTAGATATCCTTGATGCCGATAGGAATACCATGCAGTGGACCGCGATATTGTCCACGCTGAACCTCAGCTTCCGCCTGACGTGCTGCGGCACGGACTTCATCGGTGAAAACCGTGTAATACGAATGGAGTTGAGGATCGAGTTGTGCGATACGAGAGAGCATCAACTCGGTCAGCTCGACAGGTGACACCTCTTTTCGCTCCACCTTCGCACTGACTTCAGCAATCGACGCATAGGCTAACTCGTGAGTAGCCGTCATCTGTTGCTTCCTCCTTTCTCAGGAGAATAGGTCAAGAGCGGCTCACTTTCAGGGATGACCATGCCATCGGCAATCGAGCGTGAGCGTAACATCCCGTGGACAACATCCTGCCACCGAAGCAGGTTGTCATACGCCGGAACGAGCTGATCAAGCTCACTATCAGTTAAGGAGAGATTCCACTCGGCGAGTTTTGCGGCAATGATGGCTTTCTTATCCATTGTCGCCCCCTATTCTTGCACAAAACGTTTCTTGACCCAGCCCTGATCAAATGGGGTCCAAAACACCGGCTTCAGGTGTACTCTCGTGAACTTCCACTCACCATGTTCTTTTCTGAAATGGTTCTCATACGTCGCCGTTCCCCACACAGCCTGGGACTGGCGACCATCATTCATGGTCATGGTGCAAGGTTCCAACAAATACCACGTTCCCACCGCGGTAGAGCCAGTTACTTCAACTGAGGCATTCATGACGTAATGGAGCGCAAAAGGCAAGGCAGAAGACTGTGCCTTGCGAAGAAATTCTTCAATCGCTTTTGGCCCTTCAGCGTAACCAAAGGGTTTACCGTCCCAGACGGCATCTTCGGTAAAAAGAGTGGGAAACGTCACATAGTCCTGAGTATCTGCACAGTGACAATAGCGGATCTTGAGTTTTTTGATTGCCTCGATGTCCTCCAACGCTTGCAGTCGACGTTCGATGTCAGCGCTACTCATACCTTTACCTCCTTCGCCGCGGGTTTAGCGTGTCTCTAACACTTTCCCCTGACCAATCGCAACTATCCTCACACAGGAGCTTGACCGGTGCCTGCAGAAAACGGTAGCGTCGCCTCACGACAAGGAGGGAAATCTATGAAGATCACACGCTTTATTGCTACGGAAGATGGCGGTTCGCGATTCACGGAGATTGAGGTTCCGTTTTCTCAGCCAATGAAAGACGCAGACGGACACACGCTCCTGCTATCAAATGCCTACACGTCCCCAAACGTGCGCTTCGCAGAACTGCCGGCAGGAATGTCACAAACCTGGCATAACGCGCCAGCGCGACAAATTGTCGTTGTCCTTTCGGGAACACTCGAAGTGACAACAACCGACGGTCAGAGCCGTCAATGGAAAGCCGGACAAGCCTTTCTTGCCGACGATGTCACCGGCAAAGGCCATTTGACAAAAACCATCGGCGGAGCAACGCAGGTGATGTTTGCACCGCTCCCGCCGGGGTTTTCGGTGGAGAAGTGGTCCGCTTAAGAACGGAAGAACGGGTGACAGGGCGAATGGGAGAGCCGGCGACCGCTCCACCACTTCTTAGTTGCTCCTTCGCCCGCCCTTTCGCCCGTTCATCTTCCTGCTCCTCATCGTTCTCCGACGAGAGGTGAGGTCACTTTTGCAAATGTCTCACTGAGTGAGGTTTTCACATCAACGACAGTAGGTTGTTCACTAGCGAGTGCCGCTTTCAAGGCAGGCTCAAGCTGGCTCGGATGTTCGACACGAATACCGTTACAGCCGATCGCTCGCGCAATCTCAGCATGATCGAAATCGGCAAAGTCACAGGCGATATTGCGGTCACCCTGGCCATGTTTGACCCACCCCAGCGCCCCGTTGTTGAAAACGACCGACACAATCGGAATGTTCTCTTCTTTGGCGGTCATCAGCCCATTCATCCCGATAGCAAAACCACCATCACCAGAAACCGCCACGACCTGTCGTCGTGGATAGATCAGTTTCGCCGCCAGCGCTGAAGGAATAGCGTAGCCCATACCACCCACACCCGCCGGTTGCAGAAACGTTCCTGGACCTTTCGTCTGGTAATAGTGCGTCATAAAGATGCGGTTCTCGCCTGCGTCACAGGTAATAATCGCATCGTTCGCAACAGTCTTGTGCAAATCCCGAATGACACGCTGGGGCAGAATAGGCGCGGCGTTCGAGACAAACTCTGCCGCATTGAAGAACCCATGTTGAGCGCGTGCGCTTTGCAGATAAGCACGTGCCGTTTCTTTCTTCGCTGCTGACACGCTACCGGCGGATCGTAGCGCCTCAGTCAACTGCGCTAAGACCACTTTGGCGTCGCCGATCAGTGGAATTTCTACCGGGTAGGTCCAGGAAGCATTCTTGGGTTCAATTTCGATTTGGATAATCGTTTGACGTTTAGGATCAAGTAATTTTGTCGTCTCGAATGCGGTGTCGGTTGGTGCAAGCTTCGACCCAACGACCAACACCACATCCGCTTCCCCAACCACCGCGTTTGCTAATGCGGTACCGAAATTGCCACAGGTTCCAAGGGCTAACGCATGCGTTTCAGCAAATGTTCCTTTTCCACCGGCAGTCGTAGCAACCGGCGCGGCCAGCGTGTCCGCAACGGTAACGAGCCCATCGTACGCATTACCAATGCGTACGCCGTTCCCCGCGATGATCACAGGCCGTTCGGCCTGTATGAGGAGCTGTACTGCTGTTTCGACGGCTGAGAGATCAGCTGCTGGTGGTGGACCAGGAAGAAACGGCTCCATCGTGTACAGAGGTGGGCGCGAAGTTGGTCCGATGCGTCCACGTAACGCCTGACTATGAAATAGCACCGCGACGGGTCCACGCTCACCTGTCAGCGCATGCTTAATCCCCATCTGTGTGCACTGCACAGCGTGTGTGCCACTCGTCGCCACCAGCACTTGCTTAGTAAATCCAGAGAACGTCTGTTTCGCATCCCACGAGCCATACTCTCCGACTCCGGATTGATATGGTCCATGTAGCGAATACGGCGAGTGATCACTCAAGTCAGTCAGAATCAACATGGGTGAACTCGAGAGGTGCGCCTCAATTGCCGCCATGCTGACATGTACCATAAACGCAGCTTGCGCAATCGTCACTCCTGGTTTTCCCGTGAGTCGGCCATAAACCTCAGCCATGACCCCAGCACGAGATTCCTCGCGCACGAGGACGGCACGAATGCTGCTTTTGTGATCATACAATGCGTTGTATAGGATACCGGTATTCCCACCAGGCATACCAAAGACCATGTCGATTCCAGCTTGTTCGAGAACGCGGACGATGGCTTCACTAGGAGAGACCTCTTCAGTGAGTAGTGAACGTGCGGGCCGCCGGATGAACTCCGTCATACATGTTCCTCCTTCTCCGCGCACTGTAAGTAACCTAGCCAAGAAACGCAAAGGTGGGCTATCGTGCGGCTTGACAAAAAAGCGCAAGACAATCTATGGGGACAACATGCATATCTCTCAACTACTAACAAAGGGGGACGCCAATGGCAATCTTTCGCATGTATACTGGAAGTGATGGACATTCACATATTGAGGAACAATCAATTGCCGCCCATCCAGTGTTATCCGAGTCGCGCCCGACCGTGCACATTCAATTTCGGGAGCTTCCTGCTGGATCTTTCATGGACTGGCACCCCGCGCCTCGCCGTCAATATGTCATCGTGCTGAGCGGTCAATTGGAGCTGGGGTTCAAAGATGGAACAACGAGACGATTGAACGCAGGAGATGCAACGCTTGCGGAAGATACCACAGGACCAGGACACACAACGCGCGTCATAGGTAACGGACCGGCAACTACTGCGATAGTGCCACTGGCCTAGTCTTTATAGGGAACGAACGGACAGCTTTTTGTGAGCAGTTCCGTTCGTTGCATGCTTCTCGTTCTGTGCCATCACCACCGTAAACAGCGAGAATGGCGAAGTCTTAAAACACTTCTCAATGTGGACCGGAACTCCATCAAAAGCTTCGGACAGCCGCAAGGACGCGTCCCACCCAAGATGACGCGTAATCGGCGTGAGTGCTCCAACCAATGGGCCAATTACAGGCTTGGTTGAACGAAAATGGTTGATGATGACGACCGATCCGCCAGGTTTACATACGCGGCTAATCTCACGCATCATCCGCACCGGGTCAGGCACCACGCTGATGACATGAAAGGACAGAACATAATCAAAGGAATTGTCCGGAAATTTCAGATTAAGCGCATCCATTTCTAACAAACGGAAATGGCGCCAACCGTTTTCGTCTGCCTTTTCCTGGGCTTTTTCGAGCATGTCGGCGGCAAGGTCCACGCCAGTGACTTCACAGTGCGATGGATAGGCAGACATCGAAAGCCCAGTACCAATTCCAACCTCCAGCACCGTAGCTCCGGGTGGAATCCGGAGGCCTTTAATGACGGAATGGATCCGTTTCTCGAAAAATGGCGAAAAGATCTTTTCATACAGGTGAGAAAATTCAGAATAGATCTTACTTTCGTGAGGATTCCTCAAGTCCCTCTCTCTACGAGCGGAAATCACGCACCCCTCCCCGGCGGCTTAGGCAGCCGTTCGTTCCAACACTTGTTTCTTAAAGGACGAGATGTCTCTGCGGTGGAAACGCCACTGTCGTCCCCGTTTAACCGCAGGTAAGGTATTTTTGCGAGCGAGTTCATTAACCGTATCAGGACTGAGGTCGAGCATTTCGGCAGCTTGTCTGCTGTTCAGGAGAATATCGTCTTTCTCAGCCACAACGCGCCCATATCAACGAAAAATTGTCTGGCGAGTATGCCACAGCTCCGTAAACCCGTCAATCTCTCTGATATTTCAAATACTTACTAAAAATGCACATCACGTAAACGCAATTGCAAGCTTGCATTCCCATTCCAGACGTTGATTTCCGGGGTATAGAGCATATTAACCCGGGCACGTGGCCTTAGCGGCCAATCTCCCATGCCAAAGCCGATCGCATCAAGCGGTCGGCCACCTTTCCCAGATCGTAGCAGCAACTTCAGATGCCCAGGTTTACCAAGGAGCGGCTTAGCCCCAACCACGCGCGTCGAGACAACTTCAGCTTCACGGGCAAGAAACACTGGCTCAGGATTCCCCTGGCCATACGGCTCAAGCAAACGAACCTGGTCCATCGTTTGTGCATTCATCCTCGCAAGATCAACTTCGTCATCCACTTCAATTTCGGCCACAAGATCTTCCGCTGACAGGCGCTCACGCGCGGCAGCCTCGAATTTCGCGGCAAAGGCTGGAATACGGTCGGCATGTATCGAAAGCCCAGCCGCTTGTCGATGGCCCCCGTAGCCCTCCAACACGTCAGCACATGTTTTCAAGCCTTCATACAAATGAAACACTTTCGGGCTGCGTCCCGACCCCTTCCCTTTTCCCCCATCAATAGCGATCAGAAAGGTCGGACGTACAAATCTTTCAACCAATCGCGATGCAACGATGCCAATAACCCCAGGATGCCATTCTTCCGACGCCAAGACGATACTGCGCCGTTCTGGTAAATCAGGCCAGGATTCGACTTGTTCGACAGCCTGATTCAGTATTTTCTCTTCAATGCCTTGGCGTGCGCGATTTTCACCGTCGAGGTCAGTCGCCAGTGCACGCGCACGATCGGCGTCTTCGGTCGTCAACAGTTCGACCGCTTTCTGTGCCTCAGCTAACCGCCCTCCCGCATTCAGGCGTGGACCGAGACGAAAGCCAATATAACTACTAGAAACTTCAGCATTACCGCTCACTTCTTTCAGTGCACGAATACCAAGCCGTTGCCCCCGATCAATTTCCTTGAGTCCGTGCGTGACCAATACCCGATTCTCTTCCACCAGCGGAACGAGATCCGCCACGGTTCCGAGCGTCACCAAATCGAGATAGCGGCGCAAGTCCGGCACTGGGTCCATGCCTTGCTCACGCAAACGCATGCGCAGTCCCATCAGCAAATAGAAAACCACTCCAGCACCAGAAAGACCGGTGAACGAAAAGGCGCAGTTCTTCTCCATCGGGTTCAGCACGGCATACGCCGGTGGACGCTGCTCAGGTACGTGGTGGTGATCACAGATGATGACATCGAGACCAAGACTCTGCGCGAGGGCAATTTCGGTATGTGCGGTCGCACCACAATCGGCAGTGATCAGCACCTTAGCGCCGCGCTCAGCGATCGTTCGCATCGCCTGTACATTGAGGCCGTAGCCCTCACGCGTGCGATGCGGAATGTACAATCCGGGGTCGAAACCGATCTCGCGTAGAAATAATATCAGTTGCGAACTGCCAGTAACGCCATCAACATCATAATCGCCATAGACATAGACAAGTTCACCGCGGGCGCGCGCTTGTAGAATTCGCTCAGTCGCCCGCGCCATGTCAGGAAACAACAGGGGAGAACGGAGTCCGTTCCGTAAGGAGGGCGCAAGAAACGTCGCCGCCTTTTCGTGCGTGTCGATACCACGATTCACCAGCAATCGTGCTAGCAACGGAGAAATCGCTGTTGCTCCTGCTTGCTCCTGCGAGCACAAAGCAGTGACGCGTGTGAGGTCAGGTGATCGCATCACCCAACGTCGCACAGGCAATGGCGTTTTGGTACTCACGCGCGTTGCCCTGCTTTCTCCCATAACAACACAATCGGACTGGCGATGTAGATGGACGAATAGGTTCCAACTATAAACCCAATCAACAGCGTGAAGGCAAACCCGTGGATCACTTCACCACCGAGAAAATACAACACCAGCACTACCAGAATCGCCGTCCCATTCGTAATAATGGTTCGGCTTAAGGTGTCATTGATACTACGATTAATGATATTGAGCACCCCTTCACGTCGCATCTTGCGCATGTTCTCACGGATCCGGTCACAGACAATCACCGTATCGTTCACCGAGAATCCCACAACCGTCAGGAGCGCAGCAACCACCGTCAGATCAAACTCGATGTTCATCAACGACAGCGCACCAATGGTGATAAGTGCATCGTGGAAAAGCGCGACGGCTGTGCCAACGCCAAACCGTGGCTCAAAGCGAATGGCGACATAGATACCCATGACGAGAGCAGAGAACGCAACGGCAAGGATCGCTTTCCGTTGCAAATCTCTTCCTACTTTCGGGCCGACGGCTTCAATGCGTCGGACTTCAAATGCCTGTTGGCCAAACTTACTCACTAACCCTTGTTGTACTTTGTTGGCGATATCCTCAGTGACCGTCTCGGCCACCGGAAGCCGAATCAAGAATTCGTTTCCGCTCTGGCCAAAGTCTTGGACAATGCCTCCCGGAATGTTGGTCGTCGCCAACGCCTGACGAATATCGGCAATCGAGGTGGGCTGAGTAAATTTCACATGCACCACCGTGCCGCCAACAAAATCCACACCGTAATTGGGTCCGCCACGATACACCAGGGACGCGAGTCCCAGCAAAATCAGGACTAAAGAGAAGGTAATGGCGGGCTTTAGATAGTGGACAAAATCGAAATTGGTATTTGGTTTAATCAGTTCCATAAAATCCTACTACAATGCGGAACACGAAACGCTGAACGATGAGTAGCAGACGAGGAGAACTCTCTCCCATTCACCGTTCATCATTCTGAATTCATCGTTTTCCTCATACGCTGAGCGTCGTCAATCGCTTGTTCGCTAACAGATAGTCATAGACCACGCGTGTACAAAATACGGCGGTAAACACCGTCGTGATAATGCCAATACACAACGTGACAGCAAAACCTTTCACCGGTCCTGAACCGAATTGAAACAGAATCAGCCCAGAGAGGAAGGTGGTGATATTTGAGTCGAAGATCGCCGGCAACGCCCGCTCATACCCTGCTTCAACTGCCGCGCGTGCGTTCTTTCCTAAGCGTAATTCCTCACGCATGCGCTCGTTAATCAGCACGTTGGCATCGACCGCCATACCGACAGTGAGAACGATCCCGGCGATGCCAGGTAGCGTCAGCGTTGCTTCAAACGCGGCGAGCGCTGCGAGTAGCAGCACGACATTGAGGATCACCGCCAAGTCGGCAAGAACTCCGGCAAATTTGTAGTAGAGAATCATAAACGTAATGATCAGCGCGCCGCCCACCATAAACGATAAGATCCCTTGGCGAATGGAATCCTTGCCTAAGGATGGACCTACGGTACGTTCTTCGGCAATCGTCACCGGTGCAGGTAACGCTCCGGCGCGCAAGACAATAGCCAGATCACGAGCCTCTTTGATATCGAAATTGCCAGTAATCGAAGCACGGCCACCGCCTATTTTTTCACTAATGGTTGGCGCCGAATACACAGTATTATCGAGGATAATGGCGAGTTGGCGACCGACATTATCGCCCGTAATCTTTTCAAACAGGCGGGCGCCACTATCGGTCAGGACCAGTTCAACATATGGCCCCTCAAGGTCAGCACTCGGTCGTACCCGGGCATCAGAGACGACCTCGCCAGTCATGAGCGTTTTTCGCTCCAGTGTATAATCGGTCTTGCGCATCTGTCCGCTCAGCGGATCTCGTTCTTGTCCTGCAATGTTCACCGTGCCTTCCGGGCCGCTTTTGTCACCGGTGGCAATGAGCTTGAATTCAAGAGCGGCAACTTGTTTCAATATATTCTTGGCCCGGGACGTATCTTGAATCCCAGGGAGCTGCACGAGAATATCCTGACTCCCTTGTCGCTGCACCGTGGGTTCAGAAACGCCGAACTGATCGATACGGTTGCGAATTGTTTCAAGAGACTGATCGAGTGCATATTCATGCAGGCGCTGGACCTCACGTCGATCGAAGACTCGTGAAATCTCTCCTTCGGCTGGCGTTGGTGCCCCATCAGCGACGAGGGTCGGAAACTGCTCGGAGAGCAGCTTTTCGACACTATTTTTCGCGTCTTGCGTTGAGGGCCGAATGCGGAGCGATTTGTCCGCGCGCTGGACTTCGACCCCAGCAATGTTCGCCTCTCGCATTGCCCGGCGCAGCTCTTCCGCGTTCTGGTCCAAAGCGTTCTCTATGGCCTTTTCCATATCAATGTTCAACAGTAGGTGAGTTCCTCCACGCAAATCCAACCCGAGGTGAATTTTGCGTGAGGGGAGAATCGCTGACCACCACTCCGGGACTTTTTCCATCAGCGAGGGAACAAGATACACCACCGCCCACACAACCAGTGCGAGAACAAGCAGCGCACGGTACAGAATCCCCTTTTGCATCACTTATCCTTTCCTTCACTCTTTTCCGTGCTAGCACCTTTGGCTGCCGGTTTCACTGCATTCATCACAGTCTCGATATGTCCCCGATCAACTTGAATACGCACATTTGGTGAGATTTCCAGTGTCAATTCTCTCTCGCTCAATTCAATGATCCGACCATATATTCCCCCGTTGGTCAGCACCCGATCGTTCCGTTTCAGCTCATCCAGCATTTGTCGATGATCCCTGGCTTTCTGTTGCTGTGGCCGGATCAGCAAGAAATAGAAGATGATCATGACCAACACGAGTGGAAGAAACTGGACCAACGGTCCCGGACCAGCCATCGGATCAGCCCCTTGGGCATAGGCTAGAGCTGCCATTTATTCTCCTCTTGTTTATCTTGTTTCACATCTACCGGCAAAAGAAACGGGTGAGCGAACTCCGCAAAGCGCCCCTCAGCCAAAGCCGTACGCATAGATCGCATGAGCCGTTGGTAAAAGTAGAGATTGTGCAGTGTATTGAGCCGTGCCGACAGAATCTCTCCTGCCATCGCAAGATGGCGGAGATACGCACGCGAAAAGTGCTGACACGTGTAACATTGGCAGCCTTCCTCAATCGGGCGCGGATCGGTAGCATATTCGGCCCGACGGATGTTGAGTTTGCCTGACCAAGTGAAGAGCGTTCCGTTGCGCGCGTTCCGTGTTGGCAACACACAATCAAACATGTCAAAACCAAGCGCAACGTAACGCACAAGTTGTTCGGGCATACCAACGCCCATGAGGTACCGAGGACGATCTTGGGGAAGGAATTGGATTGCGTGCCGTGCCACTTCATGTGTCACAAGTGGATCTTCGCCTACGCTCAGACCGCCAACCGCATAGCCAGGGAATTCGAGCGCCATTAATTCCCGAGCACTTTGTTCACGCAGGTCAGGAAAGATACCGCCCTGTACGATGGCAAAGAGAGATTGATCCTCACGACGTTGCGCAACACGTGCACGCGCTGCCCAGCGAGTCGTTAGGGCACTGGCTCGTGCCGCTTGGTCATAACTTCCGGGGGCGGAGACGCATTCATCCAGGACCATCGCGATGTCTACCCCAAGTTGCTCTTGGGTGCGAACGACCGACTCTGGGGTAAGAAAGTGTTTCGAACCATCCAAGTGAGAACGAAACTGCACCCCTTCTTCGCTGATCCGACATAAGTCTTTGAGGCTAAACACCTGATATCCACCACTATCGGTGAGGATCGGTCCGTTCCATCCCATGAACTGGTGGAGTCCGCCCGCGCCTTCGATCAGCGCAGCTCCGGGCCGCAAATATAGATGATAGGAATTCGCGAGGATGATTTCCGCACCAAGCTCGCGGAGTTCACATGGAGTCGTCGCTTTCACGGTCCCCTGTGTGGCTACTGGCATAAAGGCCGGCGTAGCAACGGTCCCGTGCGACGTCTCTAACTGCCCAAGGCGTGCTTGCGTAGCAGAATCTCGCTGTGTAACGGTAAAACGAAACATGAGGAGAGAAAACGACCGCCTAGCCCCCAATATTCTTTGGTTTGCGGGACTTTTTAGTCGTTTTTCCGCGCCCTTGCAACCGCCATTAGAGAATTAACATCGCATCGCCATAGCTGTAAAAGCGATAGTGCTGCCGGATAGCTTCTTTATACGCCTCTAGGATAACCTCCCGGCCAGCGAAGGCAGACACCAGCATGAGTAATGTTGAACGCGGCAAATGGAAATTGGTGATCAGCCCATCAATCACCTGAAAGGGAAATCCTGGGTAGATAAAAAGTGATGAACGGTGACGCCCAACTTGGACGCTGCCGTCATGCCACGCTGACTCCAGCGCCCTCGTGCTGGTCGTTCCCACAGCAATGATCTTACGACCCTGATGTTTAGCAGTGTTAACCCGCTGCGCAACATCTTCGGAAATCTCGTATTCTTCCTCTTCCATGACGTGAGATTCAATGTGTTCTGAGCGAACCGGCTGAAATGTCCCGGCACCAACGTGCAACGTCAGGAACACAACCTCGATGCCTCGTTCTTGCACTGTCGCCAATAACTCCGGGGTAAAGTGCAAACCGGCAGTTGGTGCAGCAACCGCCCCGACATGGCGCGCATAAACAGTCTGATAGCGTTCGTGATCTTCAGGTCGGGTTCCTAGTGTACGTTTGATGTACGGAGGCAGCGGAATCTCACCGACACGGTCAAGCAGGGTAAAGAAGCTATCAGCTCCAGTGAGCGAAAAGCGTAACTCTCCACGTCCGTCATGCGGTGCGGTCACCCATACTCCAGAGCACTCGGGAGTCACAACAATGCGCGATCCCTCTTTCATCCCTTGTGTTCCCTTACTCATCACCTCCCAAGTTTCCGCAGTTCCTGGTAAGCGTCGCAACAGCAAAAGTTCGATACGCCCCCCACTCTCTTTGTGCCCACGCAAGCGCGCGGGAAAGACCCGCGTGTCATTGAGCACCAAGAGGCTATCAGGGGGAAGAAGCGAGACAATGTCCGAGAATTGACGGTGAGTAATCTGTTGAGAACCACGGGCGAGTGCGAGCAAGCGCGAACTCGCCCGCTCAGGGGTTGGTTCTTGAGCAATTAACTCTGGAGGCAGGTCATAATCAAAATCGGCAAGTAGCATGCAACCGTCATCGCAAGATGTTCGTGTCCAAGTAACGGCACCTTCCGTTGCCGCTCCTCGTGCACGCTAAGGTTAACTGTTCTTCTTTGGCCCAAAAAACGGGGTCAACAGATCTATCGGTACGGGAAACAGTGTCGTCGAATTATTTTCCGTTGCAACCTCGGACAGAGTTTGCAGATACCGCAGCTGTAGCGCAACCGGATGTTGCTCGATAATCACGGAGGCATCCGCGAGTCGCTGTGCAGCCTGGAACTCACCTTCCGCATTGATAATCTTTGCTCGTCGTTCACGTTCTGCTTCGGCTTGTTTGGCCAGTGCACGTTGCATCTCTTGTGGCAGGTCGATGTGCTTAATCTCAACCAGTGAGACTTTGATTCCCCACGGATCAGTATGGGCGTCAATAATCTCTTGCAGGCGTGAATTGATCTTCTCTCGCTCTGATAGCAAATCGTCGAGTTCTTCTTGTCCACAGACGCTGCGCAAGGTTGTCTGTGCAAGTTGCGATGTAGCAAACAGGTAGTTCTCGACCTGGACAACCGCACGGCTCGGCTCAACGACACGAAAATAGAGCACGGCATTCACTTTGACCGAGACGTTATCTTTGGTGATGACATCTTGTGGCGGAATGTCCATCGTAATAGTGCGCATGTCCACTTTCACCATTTGATCAATCAGTGGCAAGACGATGCGAATGCCGGGCCCAAGCGGTTTATCCTGGAGTCGACCGAGCCGAAAGATCACTCCCCGTTCGTATTCTAAGAGTCGCCGAATCGAGTTGGCCAAGAAAACAAGGATCAATATAATTGCTGGACCCAAGGATCCAAGGCCGATCAGCGAAACCAATTCACCCATGTGCTTCCTCGCTTTCTTCCTAGCCAACAGCTTTACGAACGCGCAAGACCAAGTCTTTTATACCAACAACTTGAATTCGTTCTCCTACTTCAAGCGTTTCCTCACTCTCAGCGTTCCAATATTCTCCGTGTACCCACACTTTTCCACGCGGAGCGATGCGCACCCGGACTTCACCAGTTGTTCCGATCAATGCATCCACACCTGATACCGGGCGTTGTCCGAAGGTCCGAGCCGCCAACGTGGCAATAAAAAGCATGATGAGCGCAACTCCAGCTCCTACCGAAGCAATAATGCTACGGTCGACGAGCAAATCTGCATCCGGTGCATCGAAGAGAAACAAAGACCCCAGGATGAAGGAAACCACCCCACCAATCCCCAGCACCCCAAAAGTGGGGAGGAAAGCTTCGGCAATGAGTAATCCAATCCCGAGCAGCACCAGAAGCAGTCCAGAGTAGTTAATCGGGAGGACCTGGAACGCCGCAAAGGCCAGTAACAGGCAGATACCGCCGACCACGCCAGGAAAGACCACCCCTGGATTGGTAAATTCAACATACAAGCCAAGAATGCCGGCCATCATCAGAAGATAGGCGACATTGGGGTCGGCGAGAAAGTTGAGGAAGCGATGCTTGACGCGCATGTCAATCTGAACAATCCGAAAGGCGTCACCCGCAGTTTGTGCCGGGCGAAAGTCCAGTGTCACTTGCGTGCTCCCCACTTCCACCTTCCGGCCATTGGCTTTGCGCAATAAATCCTGAATATCTGTCGCAACGACATCGACGACCTTCTTTTGCAACGCTTCCGTTTCTGTGATGGCGACACTGTCACGCACCGCCTTTTGCGCCCATTCCACGTTGCGCCCGCGACGTTGCGCAATGCTTTCACTAAAGGACGCGGTGAAATTCTCGATCTTCTCGCCGAGGTCTCCTTTAATATCCTGCCCACCGCCTCCAACGGGATGGGCCGCGCCAATCGTCGTCCCTGGTGCCATGGCTGCGATATGTCCAGCCATCGTGATAAACACCCCTGCGGACCCAGCACCGGCACCGCTCGGTGCAACATAGACAATCACGGGGAGTTGCGCGCCAAGAAGGTCTTTCACAATCGTACGAGTCGAGTTGAGTAGCCCTCCAGGAGTGTCGAGCTGAATCACCAGTGCCACGGCGCCTTCTTCGACCGAGCGTGAGATACCTTCATGGATAAAATCAGCGATAGCTGGATTGATCGTGGCATCGATCGCAATGAAATTGATGTGTTTGATAGCTGTAGGTGCAGGATCGCCAGCTTGAACCGGCAGGGCGAGGAGGCTCCACAGCAGAAGGACGAGAACAACGCCTCCGCAACGAGAAAATCTATAGTCGTCCCATTTCTCGCAGCACTGCCTGAATGTCTTGCCACACCAATCGTTTGTCATTGGGATTCCGCAACAGATACGCTGGATGAAGAGTCGGCATGAGTTTAACACCTTGATAACTGTGCCATACCCCGCGTAGTCGGGAAATCGGGGTCTTGTTTTGCAGCAACGTTTGCGCGGCAAACGTTCCTAAGGCAATGATAATACGTGGCTTCACGAGTTCAACCTGTTTCATAAGAAACGGCTGACAGGCAGTGATCTCGTCAGGCTCGGGATTACGATTATCTGGCGGCCGGCATTTCACCACGTTGGCAATGTACACCTCGTCGCGCCGCATTTTCATCCCTTTGGTAATGATCTCAGTCAAGAGCTGCCCAGCACGACCAACGAAAGGTTCTCCTCTGATGTCTTCATCGCGACCTGGCCCCTCACCAACGAACATTACCTCTGCGTGCGGGTCGCCTACCCCAAAAACGATATTGGTGCGCCCCTGGCGCAGCTTACAGCGACGGCAGTCGCTTATTTCTGTACGCAACTCTTCTAAACTGTGGACCTTGTCAAGTTTCGAGGATGAAAACAGATCACTTCCTGGGGATGACATTGTCGACACCTCCACCTCACGCGTCACAGGCGAGGTCTTTGGCGCATGGACTGACGTCTTTTTCTGTGTCGCGACAGGAGACAGATCAGGAAGCGGTTCGACAGTTGCTCTAGAAACACCCGAGGAGGCTACAGAAGTCGGATTCGCCGGCAGCGGTCGTGCGCTACGTGACAGCTCAGTGACCCCACTTTCTTTCAATGACGCGACATACGACCGCAGCGATTCGGTCAGTTGCCGCATGATCTCGGGTGACACATCCGGCTTCATGTCTTCTTCCTCACTACTCAAGAAATGCGGTCGAAGAGCTGTTGGGTAAAATACACCAGGCTGTCGTAGTACGGCGACGGTTCAAGGTTCTCCAACGCTGCAAGCGCTTGCTGACCATAGGAACGAGCAATCGTTCGTCCCTCGGCTATCACTCCGGAGTGGCGCACCCTTTCTAAAGCAAGCTGGATTTCTTGATCGGTAGGATCTTGTTTTTCAAACACTTTACGGAGATCAGCGTCACGCTGGATCGTCATCACCAACGGCAGTGACGGGTTGCCGTCTTTGAGGTCGATACCGATCGTCTTCCCGGTCAAATCGCCATCGCCATCAATATCAAGCAAATCATCGACAATCTGGAACGCCATGCCAGCGCAGTATCCGCACGTGGCCACGCTTTCGATGACAACTTGAGATGCTCCAGCCAGATAAGCACCGACCCGTGCGCCATTGGCAAACAGCGTCGCGGTCTTTCGGTCAATGATCTCCAGATAATCTTCGAGCGTCACTGCAGGATTACGTCGAAAACGCCCTTGCATGACCTCTCCTTCGGTCAGGCCAATGCAGGCTTCAGTGATCCAGTTCACGACCTTCTCGTCAAAGCGTCCGCAGAGGGCAAAGGCTCGACCAAACAGGAAGTCTCCAGCAACTAATGTATCGGCAAGGCCAAAGCGACAATAGGCAGAGGGTTTCCCCCGGCGTAATTCCCCACCGTCAATAATATCGTCATGCAGGAGCGAAGCTGAGTGAATCAGCTCTAACGCCGTCGCAATATCGATAATATCGGTAGGGTTCTCACCGCCACAGGCACGAAAGACCAGGATCGCCACAGCCGGTCGGGCTCGTTTCCCACCCGCTTTCACTAAATAGTTGGCAATCTCATTCAGCAATGGTTCACGAGACTGAATCAGACTTGTCAGTTTTTGTTCAACTTGTTCAAGCTCAGCAGCAACGAGGAGATGCGGAGCGGGAACGCTTGCAGCAGACCGTGTGGCTTGGAGCGGCACTAGATTACTCAAAAAAATATTTTAACCTAAAGTGTGGCGTTTGCGATGCTGTTTCTCTCATGATGCCAAAGGTGGGGAAAAGGTCAAGGCGTGCCAGCATGAATAATTCTGTATCGTGACTTTACAGATATTTCACCCTGTGCTTTACCTTGCACGTAGCATGCAGTAAGACCGCATCTAGGATTACGCAAAAAAGATCACACTATGCTTGCTGGAAAAACTATTGTCTTGGCCATCACTGGTGGTATTGCCGCCTATAAAGCCGCAGAAATTACGCGTCTACTGGTCAAAGAGGGCGCGATTGTTCGGGTCTTGATGACCAAAAATGCCCAAGAGTTCATTACTCCGCTGACTTTGCAAACGCTCTCCGGCAATCCGGTTGCCACAGAGACATTTAGCCTGACGCAGGAATCAGAAATTGGTCATATTCGCTTAGCTGATACTGCAGACCTGATTCTGATTGCTCCCGCATCTGCCGATGTCATCGGCAAAGTGGCGCATGGCATCGCTGATGACCTGCTCACCACGGTACTGTTAGCGACAACGGCTCCAGTGCTGGTCGCACCAGCTATGAACGTACACATGTATGCCCACCCAGCAGTCCAAGAGAACATGCGCCTTCTCACAGCGCGCGGCTATCGGTTCGTCGAACCAGGGGAAGGATTTTTGGCCTGCGGCTACGAAGGAAAAGGGCGATTGGCAGAACCCGAAGATATTGTCGAGGACGCACGCGCTGCATTGACCAAGAAAGATCTCACGCAAGAAAAGATTATTGTCACCGCCGGCCCCAATGCCGAGCCAATCGATCCAGTGCGTTACATCACCAATCGCTCGACCGGCAAGATGGGATTTGCGCTAGCGCGGGTCGCATGGCGCCGCGGCGCAGAGGTTACCCTGGTCAGTGGCCCGACCTCTTTCTCTGCACCACGAGGCGTCCGCTTTTGCTCAGTGCGCACTGCACGTGAAATGCAGAGTGCGGTCCTTGAACATTACCCGCAGGCCACGATGATCGTGTCTGCTGCCGCAGTTGCTGATTATCGCCCCGCGAAGGTAGCGTCACAAAAGATCAAAAAGGCCGACGGTCCCTTGCTGATCGAACTCACACGTAACCCCGATATTCTTGGCGAGTTGAGTCAGCACAAGGGCAACCGCTTACACGTGGGCTTTGCCCTTGAAACTGAGCACGTCTTAGAGAATGCCGTACGCAAACTACACAATAAGAACCTCGACATGATTATCGCGAATGATGTCATGGAAGAAGGGGCGGCATTCGCGCATGACACCAACATCGTCACGTTGATTGATCGTAGCGAACGCATGGAGAAGCTTCCTATCATGACGAAAGATGAAGTTGCCCATGTTGTGTATGATCGGCTCCTTCAACTCAAACAAATGAAGAATGAAAAATGAAAATTAAGAATTAGAGACAAAACGATGCATGACATTCTCTCTTTTTCCATTCTACACAGGACTTACGCTTGAGGACCACAAGTATCATTTTAGGGATATGATTACCAAGAAGCAGTACGTCGAATATTTGGTGAGCACGCCGAAGAATTGCACCTGTACGTATCTGGCCGAGCATTTGGAAGA
>Ga0194132_10000602_pt1 | contig 73574 bp, 72 predicted proteins | sample TA2KigOf80mmetaG_FD_148612 | JGI IMG/M metagenome (GOLD analysis project Ga0194132, IMG submission 148612) | Freshwater microbial communities from Lake Tanganyika, Tanzania - TA2015054 Kigoma Offshore 80m | ecosystem: Environmental > Aquatic > Freshwater > Lake | place: Tanzania: Lake...
GACCAATTATGATTGTAATGAAGATTCAACGTAGCAGTTTTGTAAGCAAAAGAGTTGCACTAGATACAATAGAAATTAGAGATAGATTTTTGAATTCGTTAAAGGATAAACATTGAGAGCCATAATTATTGCTGCAGGGGTTGGTTCGCGATTAGAGGATTTAACTAAGGAATTGCCTAAACCTCTAGTTGACGTAAATGGTAAATCAATTATAGAGAGACAGATCTCACTATTTAAAAAAAATAAAATAGATGATATTATCATAGTGACAGGACATCAAAAAGAAAAATTTTGTTTTGAAAATGTAGAATATGTTTACAATCCATTATACAAAGAAAGAGAACAAGTAAGCAGTTTGATGGCTGCAAGACAAAAAATTGTTGGTGATGTAATAGTATCCTTTGGAGATATAATTTTTGATGAATCTATATTATGTCAAATTTTGACTTCAAAGAATGATTTTGTAATAGGAGTAGATTTAGATTGGAAGAAGTCATACGAAAAAAGAATAGATAACTCTCCAATTATGAGTGATTTTGTTGCAATTAAAAATGGAAATATAATGAGGCTTTTTAGGAGCTTGAAAGAATTTAATGAGGGATATAAAATTGCAGAATTTATCGGATTAATGAAATTATCTTCAGAAGGTTCAAAAATTATTTCTGCGAAACTCACAACTTTAGGAAAAAATCATGTGGGAAAATTTCATGATGCAATTTCATTCGAAAAGGCAAAAATTATAGATCTCTTACAAGAATTACATGAATCAAAAATTAAGATCGAACCCATTAACATTAAGGGTAAATGGTGTGAAATCGATACTATTCAAGACTTGGAAATTGCAAGAAGAATTTTTAATTAATTATAATCACTAGTGCACTTTTTGTTAATTGTATAAAAAAAATTCAATATTACTTATATATACGGCGACTTAACATAAATTTCCTGAAAAACATTGAAACCCCTTAAAATCTATCTAGGTGATCTGACTTATGATACTGTTACACTAGCAACCGAAGCTATGCCACTAAATATCGGGTTTGTAGCAAGTTATTGCCTTAAAAAATTTGATTCTGATGTGGAGATCACACTTTTCAAATACATAGATGAATTGGATAAAACTATTCATGATTCACCTCCAGATATTCTAGCCTTGAGTAATTATTGTTGGTCTCACAATGTAAGTGTGGAAATGTTTCGAATGCTCAAAGAAGTACATCCAAATGCTGTAACAGTAATGGGTGGACCAAATTTTCCTATAGATTTACCATCTCAAGAAAAATTTATGAAAAAATACCCCGAAATAGATCTGTATGTTCCTATAGATGGTGAAGTTGGCTTTTCAAACATTATTGAACGAGCATTAGAAGCTGAATCAAAAGAAAAAATTAAGGAAAGAGTTTTGTCAAAACCAATAGATGGTTGTATTTCGCGAGACCATGATGGAAAACTACAATATACTATTCCTGTAATAAGAATGAAAAAGCTTGATGAGATACCGTCGCCATATACTACTGGCATTTTGGATAAGTTTTTCGATGGAAAGCTTACTCCAATGTTGCAGACTAATAGGGGTTGTCCCTTCAAGTGTACCTTTTGTACTGATGGTAAAGATGAAGTAAATCAAGTTACTGTCTTTAGCACTGAAAGGGTAAAAGCTGAATTAGATTATATTGTGAAACATGTACCGTCAAATACTCATAACATGCTTATTAGCGATTTGAATTTTGGTATGTATCCTCGTGATCAAGAAACATGTGAGTATATTGCGCACTTGCAAGAAAAATATGACTATCCACATTTCATTCTTGTCTCAACTGGTAAAAATCAAAAGGAAAAAATTATCAATGCAATAAAAAAATTAGGTAGTTCAATACGTTTAGTAATGTCAGTTCAATCTATGGATAATGATGTTTTGACCAATATTAAGAGAGACAACATTAGCTTAGATCACATGCTAGCATTATATCCTGCAATAAAAGAAGCAAATCTTCTTACCAGATCTGAAGTAATTTCAGGACTACCAGGTGACACTTATGAAAAAGAACTTGAAACCTTGAGAATGTTAGTTCATGCCAGAATGGATGAAATTCAAGTACACACTTGCATGTTACTCGATGGTTCCGAAATGGCAACACCTGTAGAAAGAGAAAAATGGAAGTTTTTGACAAAATTTAGAATTCTTCAAAGAGATTTTGCAGAATTAAGTAATGGAAAAAAAGTTATGGAGATTGAAGAGGTAGTTGTTGGTAATGATAAAATGAGCATTGATGAATACGTAAAAGTGCGTTTGTTAGCATTTATAATTTATGTTACTGGTAGAGGAATTGTTTATGATCCAATTCTAAAGTTTTTGCGAGAACACAATGTAGATGTTTTTGATTACTTTTTAAGAATAATGGAACGAGAACCAACTGCGCCTAAAGTGATTTGTGATGTATTAAAACGTTTTAAAGCTGCTACTGTTGGAGAGTTATGGGATTCTCCTGAAGAGATTATTTCCTATTATCAAGATGACAAAAATTATCAAAAATTGTTGAATGGCGATGATGGAATTAATGTCATGTATCACTTTTTAGCAGAAGTAACTGCAGAATGTATGGATGAATGGGCAGACTATATTTTGAAAATTGCTCACGAGCTTCTAAAAGAATTAAAAAATTATGATCAGTATATGAAAAAGCAATTCATAGACGTTTCAAATTATTGTCGTGGGTTGGCTCATAACCCTATGGGTAATGATCGAATGTCAACAAATCCTGAATATGAATTCGAGTACGATATCATAAAATGGTTAAACGATATAAAAGGTACTCATTTAGCAGAATTTAGACTTAATGTACCATTGAAAATATCATTCCAACTCACAGAAAAACAATTCAAATCTATTCAAGATACTATTGATATGTTTGGCAATACAAAGGTTGGAAGAAGTAAAGCGTTAAGAATGATATCAATGGAAACTCTTTGGCGACGTCCAATCCAAAAAACCAATCAAATTAGTTTAAATCTGCATCAAATTAGTTAGTATAAAAAACAGAGATATGATTTGGATCCATATCTAATTCATGTAGGAGAATACTTTAATTTGTCTAACCACACAACCCGCGTTTCCCATTTGTTTTCATTAAGTGTAAAGATCCTAAATCCCGGTGGCACTGCATCACACATCAACATATCTGTGCCCCGTTTGAATTGCACGCTAGTTGATGGAGTGGTTAAGACTGTAGCATTACATAAACTTCCATGGAATTCTTGGTGAACATGACCACAACTGATAACTTGGATCTGAGGATTACGTGATAAAAGATCTACCAAACGATCAGTATTCCTTAAAGCAAGTGCATCTACCCACTTCGTCCCAACAGGTATAGGTGGATGATGTTGAAACAAAATTGTTGGCTCATTCTTATATGTAGTCAGTGTAGTATCAAGCCACTCCAATGCCTTTGGTGAGATTAGACCGTATAACTCACCTGGTACGTGAGTGTCCAATCCGAGCAGACGCCAACTTCCTGAACTCACAGAGAAATTAATTGAATCATCATCACCATTGATACAGTTTGGAAACACTTCTCGGATCAACGCTCTGTCATCATGGTTACCTGGAATTATCAGACACTGCGTTACTAAATCCCCCAGAATTTTTTTGGCAGTTTGGTATGAAACTCGTTGTTCATCTGACGTCAGATCACCAGTGATGATCACATGATCAAAGTCAAGATCCATAGCAGTAACTGTCTCTAGGACATCATTCAACGTGTTTCGTGTTGGTACACCAAAGAATCGAGTATTTGGGTCAGCGAATAGATGAAAATCACTAAGTTGTAAGATGTGTTTCTGCATAGTACCAATTAATGAATTTAGAAAATAAAGATTTTTTCCACTCGACTTTAAATGATTTTTGGAACAATTATCTAAAATGGTTTTGAATTTTTATTAAATCCACTTATAATAATCGATATAGATAACCTTACGTAACCTAATTCAGCACAATTAAATAATGAATTTCAAAATTAGCTATTCCCATGTATAAAAAAAGACGAGTATATGATGGGAAAAATATCTCTGTTAATATACACGATATTATAATTGAAGGAAAAAGAGTAAAACGAGAAATAATTGATCAACCAGGGGCTGCTGCCATATTAGCGCTTGATGGCAATAATGTGATATTGATTAAACAAAACAGATTTCCACATGGTTACATCCTTGAAATTCCAGGAGGAAAGTTAGAAAAAGATGAGGATCCAAAAGACTGTGCTTTTCGTGAGCTTCAAGAAGAAACTGGATATAAAGCCAAAAGAATGAAGCATATAATAACAATCGATCCTAATGTTGGATATAGTACATTATTCATTCACTGTTATGTTGCAACTGGTTTAGAAAAAGTAAATAAAATAAAACCAATAGATGATGAATTCATCACAGTAGTGAAAATGGATCTTCAAAAACTATTGAAAATGATAAAAGTCGGAAAAATAAGAGATGCTAAAACTATATGTGCCGCCTTGACTTATGCCACAAAAATTTGAATAAACTATGATTCAAAATATATTTACCACAAAAGTAAAAAATTAAGTGAAAGCGATAATTATTGCTGCAGGTGTTGGTTCGCGCTTAGGTGAACTAACAAAAGAATTGCCTAAACCTCTAGTTGACGTAAATGGTAAATCAATTATAGAGAGACAGATCTCACTATTTAAAAAAAATAAAATAGATGATATTATCATAGTGACAGGACATCAAAAAGAAAAATTTCCATTTAAAGATGTTTCATACGTTAATGGAAAAAATTCTTTTGAACATGATATCTTGCATTCTCTCATGTTAGCACGGGCAAAAATGTTAGATGATGTAGTAATATCATATGGGGATATTATCTTTGATGAAAAAATTATTGAAGTGATTATAAAATTTAAAGGAAATATAGGACTAGCGGTTGACCTAGATTGGGAAGAACACTATAGAGGAAAATCAAAAAGATTAGTAGATAAAGTCTCCAATGTTATTATTGAAAATGATACTATTGTAAGGATCGGGTATAGAAAAAACATTGGAAATACTAATCAAAAGTTAACAGGAGAGTTTATTGGATTAATGAAATTATCAAAAAATGCAGCTAGGGTGTTTATTGATATATATTCGCAATTAGAAAAATCGCATAAAGGAAAATTTCATGACTCCAATTCTTTAAGACAAGGAATTATAACGGATATGTTACAGGAATTAATTGAAAAAAAACAGATCATTTATCCAATCATTGTAAAAGGAAAATGGTGTGAAATTGATACTCCTGATGATCTAAAAAGAGCTAGGAAATTATTTAATTGATTATTGGTAGTTAGTCGTTCTAACAGATAGATTTTTGGAAGACTCATCGATAATAGAGTGTGTCTGTATTTTTTTTATTTCTTCCCATAAAATATTTTCAATAGCTAATCCAGTATTGATTAAGTTTATTTCTTCATTAGGGTCATTTTTTAAATTATACAATTCTTTAGTGTAATTGTATTCATTAAAAATTAGTTTCCATTCTGAAGTGCGAATAGATTTTGTATTAGGTTTCTTTGGGGGAGCTCTATCATGTAAAGGATTTCCAGTTTCCGAATATGCGTGTTTTTCTACAAAATTATTTTCATTAATTAATGGAAGCAAAGATTCCCCGTCTAATGATTCATAATTACTATCAATTTTAATACCAAGATGATCTAAAACAGTGGGCATAAAATCAACATGTCTGACTTGTTTACTAATTTCTTTTTGTTTAAACTCAGTGGATATATAATATGAAAATGTTTTAATCGTATAATCATAACAAAATGCGCCATAAGCACGTTCACCAAATTTTTCACCAACACTAATACCATGATCAGAAAATAATAATACAACAGAATCTTTCCACAAGCCAAGTTCTGTTATTTTATCCAATACATCCTTGATGTATATTTCAGCTTTTTGAAAAAGTTCATCGTATCTTTTTTCATTCAGGGCTCTATTATCAAAATACTCTTTACTAAAATTATTGTAAACTTTTAAAACCACATCTTTAATAGTAGTATGGATAGCAGTATAGTGCAAATATAAAAAAAAGTTTTGCCCTTTATCAAATTTTGTTTTCATTATTTGTAGTAAGTTTGTGTGACGTTTAGACATATCAACATCGTTTTCGTCATAAATCACAAATTCATCAAAACTTTGTTGTGGTAGGAGGAGATCTGACGGCATATCGGCATAAGTATAATAATTATTATCATGAAGATAATCTACTAAAGTTTTGAACTTGTAATTTTTAAATCTGCTAGAATGCCAATAACTGTAACAACCATTTCGATGTCCATATGAACCACTAATTAATGCATGAATAGCGGAGTTTGTGTAAGGTGCATATGTAATTGTCTGTGAAAAAAATACACTATGTGGAATATTATTCAACACTTTTGATTTTCTAGCACGATCAAGTCTACCACCATCAATACATATCAAGATTACATTTTTTTTCAAATTACTTAAGACGATTATCTTTTCTTATATGAATTTTAATTTTATGCAAAATTTCCACGTAATGTATATATCTAAAATTTCTTTAAAAAAGTTAAACAAAATGAGTATCGTCCTAGACAATATAGTTACAAATTATAGCTTAGCTTGGGATAAAGACGTTATCAACAACACTTCACAGTTTTTAATTAATCTCAGTTCAAAAGCTATTAATGAATTAATTGAAAAACGTGCTAAACTATCAAATTACAAAATTAATGATTATAAGGAACTAAAGAAAGAAATTGATGTTTTAAAAAGAGAATTAAATGATGGTTTTGGATTTTTCATAATAAACGGAAGTTGTTTTACGGCATTTACTAAAACCGAACAAAAATACATTTTTACAATAATATCAAAAATCTTGGGGGAATTATTAGTTCAAAATATAAAAAATGAAAAACTTGTTGAGATCATAAATGAAGGAAAATCAATGAAAACAGGAGGAAGGTATCATCAAACAAATGAAGGAGGTTCTTACCATACTGATAGTCCACAATGGAAACATGTACCAGACTACATTGGTTTATTTTGTATCAATCCAGCTAAGAAAGGAGGATCTAGTAAACTTTTAAGTTCATATGCTATACATAATGAGTTTTTAAAAGATAAAAAAAACTTGTTGAAAATTCTATATGAACGATTTCATTTTGATAAGAGAGGAGAATATAACAAAAACGAATCTCCCACAGTTTTTGAACCAATTTTTGAATACAAAAATGAACGGCTAAATTTTAGATATCTACGTGATTATATTGATGATGGACATAAGATCAAAAACCAGCCTCTGTCAAACTTGCAAATAGAAGCATTAGATTACTTAGACGAAATAACAAAAAACGAAAATTTAATCTTAAGTTATGATTTAAAAAAAGGTGATATGATTTTTTTTAACAATCATAGAATTGTACATGGAAGAACAAGTTTTGAGGATGGTGAAGATGAAAATTTAAAACGATGCTTAATTCGAGTTTGGATTAAAGAGAAATAGATTCAAAACAAAACTAGCTTAAATCTATATCTATTACATATAACCAAGCCGACGTAGTTCTTGTTCAATTCGTTTAGTTTCTTCTTCACTAATTTCATCTACAGTATAATGACTGGAATTGCTAGTCATATTTGTTAGAATTTTTTCTAATTCATTAACTTTATCAGGATAAATATTTGCTATATTATTATTTTCAAAAGGATCATTTTCTAAATCATAAAGATTAATGTTTTTCTTTGGATCATTAGCTGATCTAAAATATTTATATTTTGAAGTTCTGATTCCAACTAAATCACTTGACAAAGGTTTCTCGTAAGGCATAGTATGAAGATATATTGGCTTTTCATCTAATTTATCGTTAGCAAATAGTGGAACAAGACTTACGCCATCTGTTACTTTTGGTTTAAAATCGAGACCTATAATTTCAACTAGAGTTGGAAATATATCTACAACACTTACTTGTTGAGTAATTATTTTTTGAGTAATGTTAAATCCTACAAAAATTAACGGAACGTGGATATTTTCATCATATAATGAAAGTGCATAATAGGGTAATCTTGAACGCCTTTGATATGAGTTTAATCCATGATTTGCTCGTATCATTCTAATGTTTTTGACAGTTTTTCTGATATTGACAAAAAATTTAGCACCAAACTTGTGAGTCTGTTTTGGCATGATTGTTTTTCCAATTTTTAAACCTAGTTGAAGATTTGGTTCAAAATCAGTTGATCCCTTATTGTCAACTGGTATTAATGCACCATGATCAGCAGTCAAAATGATAAGAGTATTTTTCATATCTATTTTTTTCAAAATCTTTCCTAAACCAAAATCTATTGAAGAAACAATTCTTTCATAAGGACTTTTCCCAAACTTTTCATCATAAAATTCGCCTATTCCATATGGTGGAGATTCTTGCCTTAAAGCTGTAGTATCCAATAAATGGATATAATAAAACCAAGGCTCCTTCATAATTTTTGATTCAAAAAGCTCTAAAATCGTTTGACCTATTTCAGAAACATGTTTAGCTGGAGGTCCAGCATAGTATGTTGAATCATTGTTTTCAAAATAATTATACAAAGAATTGAAAAATTCAACCCGCGGTGCTGTTCCATATATGTGATAACCAGATTTTTTTAGAAATGATAAATAGTTGTTTTCTGTTAAGAATAATCGTTTTGCTCTAATTCCAGTTCTAAACGGAAAAAGTGAATTTAGAATAGTATTTAGTGTTAATGTGGTACCATCTGCACATGAAAAAGCTTGTTTAAAATAAATACCATTTTTAATTAAAGAATCTATATTTGGTGTGAATGAGGTCTTGTTGGCTCCAAAACATTGATCTGCTCTTAATCCATCTACTAAAATAAAAATTATGTTTGGTTTCATTTTATATTAAAACTAAATTGAGGTTAGATAAATTATTCTACACGCGCTAAAGCATTATTATAACTTATTCCATTAATGTAAAATCTAGTAAAGGATAAAATATCTGATGTATTTTTCATCTTTATGAATTCTTATTTTTTTTTGATAATAATAATCTCTATGATTCTTTTTCCACAAAATGCTATAGCTACTGAAGGAAACTTTAAGGGAAATCTGAATAATGGCGACTTTTTTGGTTTTTCAGGAGCTAATATAGGTGATCTTGATGGAGATGGAATAGACGATATTGCTGTCGGAGCTCCTTATGATGATGATGGTGGCATTAATACTGGTGCCATTCACATATTATTTTTAAATAAAGACGGCACAGTAAAGTCACACCAAAAAATTTCTGCTACTGAGGGAAACTTTGAGGACATGTTGAGGGAAGGTGACAAGTTTGGCAGATCTATAGCTAATATAGGTGATCTTGATGGAGATGGAATAGACGATATTGCTGTCGGAGCTTATCACGATGATGATGGTGGCATTAATACTGGTGCCATTCACATATTATTTTTAAATAAAGACGGCACAGTAAAGTCACACCAAAAAATTTCTGCTACTGAGGGAAACTTTGTTAATGTTATTTTAGCTGGTGATTGTTTTGGAAATGCAATTACTAGTCTTGGTGATCTTGATGGAGATGGTATTGTAGATTTAGCAGTGGGCGCTCATGATAACTACTCACCAGGTACAAAGGCAGAACGTGTAGGTGCAGTACATATATTATTTTTAAATAAAGATGGCACAGTAAAATCCTCACAAGAAATTTCTGACACTGAAGGAAATTTTGGAGTTATAAAAGCTAACGACTCTTTTGGTGTAACCGTTGCTAATATAGGTGATCTTGATGGAGATGGTATTGTAGATTTAGCTGCTGGAGCTTATGGAGATAGTGATGATGGATTAGAAGTTGGTGCCATTTACATATTATTTTTAAATAAAGACGGCACAGTAAAGTCACACCAAAAAATTTCAGCAAGTCAAGGAAACTTTAAGGGAAAACTAGATACTAAAGATTTGTTTGGACATGAAATTATACCAATAAGTGATCTTGATGGAGATGGTATTGTAGATTTAGCTGTTGGATCTTTTGGTGATGATGACGTATCACTTTTTCACTCATTAATATTCAGACATGCTAATCCAGACAAAGGTGCCATTTACATATTATTTTTAAATAAAGACGGCACAGTAAAGTCACACCAAAAAATTTCAGCAAGTCAAGGAAACTTTAAGGGAAATCTGAATAATGGCGACTTTTTTGGTTTTTCAGGAGCTAATATAGGTGATCTTGATGGAGATGGAATAGACGATATTGCTGTCGGAGCTCCTTATGATGATGATGTCTCACTTTTTGATTCTTTACTACAGCGACATGACCAGACAAACAAAGGTGCCATTTACATATTATTTCTAAATAAAGACGGCACAGTAAAGTCTTACCAAAAAATTCCTGATCAGAGATGGTTCTGAGCTTGCCCATTATCCAACAGCTAAATAGCAAATACATATTCTAGCTCTGCATTCATGTCAACATTTAATCAATTTAACTAACTCGTTTTTCATCATCGCCAAAAATAACTCCTTTGGTGCGTAATAAAATTATATTATTATCCATACAAAAGTCTATTAATTTATTTACATAATCTTTGAAATTTATCAGAGATTCATTATTTTTAGCAAGAGATGAAAATAGGTCATCATGATCAAGCATAATAATTTTTTTTTCATTAGATAATACATCTGTAATTTTTTTAATATTTTTTACTCCTTTGGAGTTTTCAATTTTAGGTACAATTGTAATATATTGTGGCATGACTTCAATGTATTTTTTTAAATCGCTTGGAGATTCTACATTTGAAATAGCAAAATATTCAATATTTGGGTGTGAATGTATTATTGGAATTAGATCTTCTAAAGAATATTTATTGTTAGGTGGTTTTGTTCTTCCTATAGGAAGATCTAGGAAAATAGTATGTCTTCTGTGTTTTCGCAAGATCTTTTTTAATTCATCTAAATTACTAATCCATGCTAAATTAATTCTAAAAATAGCATCTTCTGGTATAGGTATGTTGTAGTTTGATAGATTTTGAGAAATAATTAACATCAGAAAAAACCTTCTTTTAGTTATCTATTAAGCTTATTTTGCAAACTAATATTTATTAAAACTAGCGGTTAATTGTATTTTTGATGAAATTTTTCATAATCTATTTCAAAAACTTTTAGTTTTAATTTTTGGTAACCCTGTTCATTAGAATCAAAAACTTTAGTCAAATAAGGATAATTTTTTTCTATACGATAGATTTCATCTAAAAATGGATACAAAAACTGACTATTTTCATTACTAATAATATACCGTAGTTCATGTTCCTTTCCATTTATGACTATGTCTTGCAGTGATTCTCCATATATGAATATTGTATCAAATGGATCGTTTTCTGTGATTAATTTTTGATACTGCTTTATATCCGAATTGATTTTGTATGTTTTGAATTTTTCAGGTGAACCCATCATTATATAATATGACACATAGTCCATCGCTGGTCCAAAATCTCTAAGCGTTTTACCATGCAGATTATTAACTGCAAACTTTGCAAATTCCATCTTCTCATTTTCAAGAATTAAATCTGGTTTTCCAAAATGTACTATAGTAAAATAACCAGCTAAAATTATTACAATTAAAATGAATACGATCAAAAAAACCTTCTTTTGTTTTTCAGTGAAAGAAAATGTACTTAGACCATATTCTACAACTCGTTGTATTGGTATAGTACAAAAAATAATTAAAAATGGAAAAATATAGAACAAATATCTTCTTTCAGGAACCACAGACATTGTAATGATCAGCAAAGCTAACGATAATAAAATAAAACTCCAATTAGATTTAATATAGCTACCATCTTGTTCAAATGCTCTAAATGAAAAAATAATTCCAAAGGGAATTAGAATGAACAAGTATGGAAATGATATTCTAGATAAAAGCCATAATATATTATACAACCCTTTTAATATGAAATTTTCAAAAAATGAATACAATCCATTTTTTTCTATATAGTCTAATGCATTAGGATTTACATTTTTAGTATTTTCACCAAGTAATTTTTCAAAACTTCCAGCAAAAATCATACTATTATATTCAGTATAAAATGGTTCTCCAAATTGTTCATATCTTTGAAGTAACATTGGTGACACTAAAATTAAAAATAAAACAAAACCAATGAAATAATTCCTAAACAATTTAGGAGATTTTCTTAAAGTAAGGAAATAGATTATAGTAATTATAATAAAGATACTCAAACCATTAATTCTAATCCACCACGCAGCACCAGCTAAAATTAACGATGGAATTATGTACTTTGAATTCTTATTTAAAACAAAATAAAATGAACCAATAATTGCAAGATGATATAGTGGCTCTGATAGACCAAAACCAGCATTATGATTCAAATGTGGTTCAAACGCAAAAAGACTAGTTGCAACTAAGGAGTATTTTTCGTTAAAGAATTTTCGTGAAAGAAGATATACAATAACTATAGAAGCAGTTGCTACGCTTAAACTTAGTATTCTTATTATGCTTGAATAGACGAGAAAATTATCTGATTCTATTAACTTGAAAAATGGAAATACAAAAAGAGACCAACCTATACCCCTATGTGAGGATTGTGAAAAATCCCCGTTAGTATGTGCAATAGCGTAAAGTGTATAATCAAAATTATCAGAATACACAGGTATAGAAAAATCAACAGTGTATAATTTGAATACAAGAGAAATTGAACAAATTATGATTAAACCAAATATTATATACGATTTTTGAAACGACATTTTATAATTCCAAATTAGTTTTTTTATCGACATCAATTAAAGAAAAAACAACGACGATCATTCTTTTCATAATTATATTTTTACAACCATCATATTACTCTAAACCCTAATTTCGGCGCTTCTTTAACTATCTTATCTATAGATCTGTAATCAAAGATAACTTCACCTAAGTCATTTTTTATTTGGAGCATAATGATTTTTTGCCATCTTAGACTCTTTAGTATTAAAATGATTACAACAAACATAGTAAAACGAATTTTCATAATTATTTAAAACTTTTAATAATTACTGTGAAATAATTAAAAATACATAGTATTTGATAGTAACCAGATGAAAATTTTACAAGTAAATGAATTAGTAAGAAAACAATTACGTGAATCAGGTATATCAAAACTGATGAAAAGCTTGGAATCATGTGAATGGGTTGTTCTAGAAGAAATAGACAACAGAATTGTAGGTGTAGCAGGAATAGGTGGATTATTCCATGTTTCAGGAATTCAGATAATGCCTGAATTCCAAGGTAAAGGAATAGGAAAAAAATTACAGAGTGCCGTAATTGCTGAATCTAAACGAAGAGGTTATTCTTTTATAACAATGTTTAATGATCCAAAAAATAAACCAAGTGCAAATCTTCACGATTCTCTTGGATATGTTAGAATTTTTCGAATACATTATTCTCAAAATTTTGTAAGTGATGTGAAAGCAATAGTTTTTAAAAAAAGGGGAAAAATTATAATAAGTTTATTACGAATTTTTAATACAAAAATAGGGATGTTTTTTCTTGGTTGTTTATTGAAAGTTTTTAGATTTGCTTTTCCAAATATTATTCTCTATAACGAAGATAATCCTCCAAAACCAAATATTAAATGGATTCTCAAAAACTTTGAAAAGGTATGATTTAACTTTTATTTTGATAATAAGAAGCAGTAATCCTTAACCCATCCTTGTTTTCATGCAAATACTCTGGGTTACACTTGAATTTATTGGAACGCCTTCCAAACCATATTGCCTCTCTGCACCAATTTTTGAAATCAGATTCCATAACCTTGTTCTTAAAGAAATAATCGCAAGTCTTTTTCTTAACAACATTATCATTATTAATGAAGAAATTTTTCCAATCATATTCAAAGGTTCCTGATTTGATTTCATCAACATCATCCTTCTTCATAAGCAAAAACGTCTGAAATCTTATTAGATCACTAAGGAGATTTTTTGATGAGTGAATACCAAGCTTATCTTCTAGATATGTCAAAAAATAATGTATTCCATCTCTTAATCTTTCTCCATTGTGGGCTAACCGTAACCAACTTGCTTCCTCAATTGGCCAGATTATTTCTCCTAGATTTGGATCAAAATGATCCCAACCTTTACCAGAATGACCTACGTCAATATATTCAACCACCTTTTCATATTCGTCTTTAAAAATAGATTTTTTTGAACTACAATATTCCAATAAAATCTCGTAGAACTTCATGAATGGGATATTGTATGTTTGATTGTAATATCTTGAAATGTATTCAAGTATTCCTAGATTTTGAAAAGTTAAAAATGCCCAAGAATACAATCGCATTTCCTTTAATTCATCTACTGTATAAGAATAGGTACTAGTAACAATGTCCTCATATTCTTGAATCCCGCGTTTATGAATAGATGAATGCACTAGCATTACCGGTGAACGAATTATTTTGATCTTGTATTTTTCCCTATAAGCAGGTTCATTCATTGGAGCATTTGGCAACACACTGCAATTATAAATAAAAACGGTGTCGATCTTGGTATTAGCAATTATATCAAGACCCCGTTTGTAGCTTTCTAATGTTTCTCCGGGAAGACCTATAATAATTTCTGTATATGTTGGTATGTCATTCAATCTAAAAGAAATTGTTAAGTCAGAAAACTTGTCGAATTTTATATTTGCACGTTTTATAATGTTTAATGTATTCTGATCTAGGGATTGAACTGCTAAGGTAACCGCTCCTAAAATACCACCATCTTTCAATTCTCTTGCAATAGGTAGAATTTTTTCAGTTGTATTTTTAGCCCAAGCAGGACGAATTTTTTTTGGAAATCCCTTTTGTAGAGCAACTTCTTTTAGTTTTGATGCTAATTTAAGATCTCTTTCTTGTAAAATTCCAAAATTTGCATCACAACAATCAATATATATAATTTTATTATCTCCAAACCATTCAATTTCTTTATACAGTCTTTCTTCTATGAATTTTCTTACTTTTGTGAATGTTGCGCTTCCCCAGTCACAAAATGTGCATTGATAAGGACAACCTCTATTAGTTTCCCAACATGCATCCCAATTTATTTCCTCGATTTTATCGACTAAATCCCAAATATCGTTAGTAAGATATGGTGATGGTAAGTCTGATAAATCGTTAATTCTTTCTTGTGGTTGCGTTCTGAAAGTTTTTGTAGATATTCCATTTACGTTTGAAAAATCCTTATTTGTTAAATAAGCATTGAAAATATTTTCTAGAATATATTCTCCTTCTCCATGAACTAAAATATCTACAAAAGGGTATTTTTCAAAAAATCCATCAATATCATTTGGAACTTGAGGTCCTCCAAAAATAACTAAGCATGATGGATTAATTTTTTTAACTTCATTCGCTAAGTACAAAGTAATCTCCCAATTCCAAACATAACAAGAACACAGCAAAATATCTGCGTCTTTAGTTTTCTTTATGTCATTGTCTATATTATCTCTAAAAACATAGGTCTTTTCGAATTTGAAATTATTGAATAAACTAGGTTTACTTTTGATATATGAGTAAAGGACAGCAATACTATACGGAAAATGAATCTGGTTACCATATTGGTAATTATATTGAGAACTACAAACTTTGATCAATTATACTCATCTATCAGTGAATGCACTACATTATTATTTATACTGTTTACTAAATATGAGTAGACCTCATTACAGTATCTTTTTTCTAAACGGAATAGGGTTTTTTAAAATAATTTAAAATCTCGTTAGAAATAAAACAAATCTGTTTATCAGTTAAAGTAACTGAGGATGGTAAAAACAAACCCCTCTCTGATATGTCACATGTATTTTCAAAATCTACATCAGACATTCTGTATGGTGGAAGTCTATGAATTGGTGGAAAAAATAAACGTGTTTGGATCAATTTTTTTTTAAGATAATTATACAGATTGTGCTTTTGTGTTTTTGATTTCAACAATATGTCAGCTGACCATACTGTTTGAAATTTTAAATCTGTATTCACAAATTCTATTTCATCAATGTTAGAAAGCATATCTCTGTATTTCTTGTAAATGGATTTCTTCTTTCTAATATTTTTTTCCAGTCTCATCATTTGGCCTATACCTATAGCTGCTTGAAATTCTGTAAATTTGAAATTGTATCCAATGGTAGCATGGTTGAAGATGTTCTTTTTTTTTGAACCAACACTTCTTCCAAAATCTTTAATTTCCAAGCACATATCGTACAATTTTTTTTGATTTGTTATTATCATACCTCCCTGACCTGTAGTGATAATTTTAGGAATGCTGAAAGAGAAAGCAGCAACATCACTAAAATTTCCTGAATGTTTTCCGTTGAAGTATGAGCCAATGGCATGAGCAGCATCTTCAATGACAAATAAATTATTTTTCTTTGCATATGACTTTAATTCTCTTAAATTAGTTGTTCTTCCATTAAAGGTGACTAGTATAATTGCTCTGGTTTTTTTTGTTATCTTTTTTGAAATTTTTTTTAGATCTAGATTCAAAGTAGTTTTTTCTATATCAACAAGTATAGGCTTTGCACCAGTCATTTCTACAGCATTAGCTGTAGCCACAAATGTTAAATCAGGTACAAGAACTTCGTCTCCACTTTTAATTCCTAATGCTTTGAGTCCAACATAAAGCGCAGTGGTACCACTAGTCACAGCACAAGCATATTTAGCTCCAACAAAATTAGAAAACATTCTTTCAAACGTTCTAGTTTTTTTGGCTTCGGTGTACCATCCTGACTCCATAACTTCATTTAATTGTCGTCTTTCTTCTTTACCAAGAAAAGGTTCAACTTGATTGATAAATTTCATATTAGCTGCACAGGAATAAACGCTAAATAAGGATACCTAGTGAATTCGAAAATACATTGAAAGAATTAAACACAATTTTGATCACTGGAGGAGCAGGTTACGTTGGAAGTACTCTTGTCAAAAAATTAAGCTCATACGACTATGCCGTCCGAGTTTTTGATTCTTCGGTGTTTGGAAATGAAGGGTTGTCTCAATTAAGAGAAAAGAAAAACGTAAAATTTATCCAAGGAGATATAAGAAATTCTGATTTACTTGAAAAATCGCTTGATGATGTAAACTGTGTTGTTCACTTGGCAGCAATTACAGGACCATTATGCGATCAAATTCCAGAAGCTACAAGACAGATTAATGTTGATGCTACTGCAAACCTCATAAACCTATGTAAAAAGAAAAAAGTTATGCGATTCTTTTTTTCATCAACTTGTAGTAATTATGGTTCAAATCTAGAAGTCGTTGACGAAACTACTCCTTTGAAACCGCTTTCCCTTTACTCTGAGACAAAAATTAAAGGTGAATCTTTGGTCTTGAGTTCAAAGGATGATAATTTTGAACCCTGTGTTTTAAGATTTGCTACAGTCTTTGGTCTTTCTCCCAAAATGAGATTTGATTTACTAATACAAGAATTGATAAAAAATGCCTTTGAACATAGAAAAATCGAAGTTTTTGGTTCTAATTATTGGAGACCATTTATTCATGTGGAAGATGTTGCTGAAGCATGTATGATAGGAATAAGATCTGACTCAAAATTGATTTCAGGCGAAATATATAATGTTGGTGATACAAATCAAAATATTAAGAAAATCGAATTAGCAAAACTCGTTCAAAAACGTATGGCTGATACTAAAATTGATATTCAGGAAACAAAAATGGATCCTAGAAACTATAGAGTTTCTTTTGATAAAATAAAGAAAAATTTAGGCTTTAATGTTACAAAATCAATTCAAGATGGTATAGATGAAATGATTAATGCCTTGAGAAGGGGAGATGTGGACTATCACGAAACGGAATTCTCTCATAGAGTAAATTTAGTCAAATCTATTCAAGTCATTTGAATGATTTTTTCCAAAAGTATAATACTTCGAAAACTTTTGTCGAGATATGAAAATTTTTGTAACTGGAATGACTGGATTCCTTGGGGATCAATTAAGTGAAAAATTGCTAAAACACGATCACCAACTCGGTACATTAGTTAGAAATGTATCTAGCTCAGACCGTCCAACGGCAGAAAATACTGAATCTATGATTAGAGGCGAAAAAAGAAGCGGTATTTCATATTATTATGGCGATCTAACAGATTATCTTACTGTACAGGATGCCTTAACATCTTTTAAACCAGATGTTATTATTCATTTAGGAGCTCAAACATCTGTAGCCTATAGTTTCACACACACATTGGAAGTCATTAATGTTAATTTCATTGGTACAATAAACATGGCCGAAGCCGCTAGAAGAAATTTACCCAATTTAAAAAAATTTATCTTTTCTGGTTCTGTCGAAGAATATGGAATACAAACTACATTTCCAATTAGAGAGGATGCAGAACTTCGTGCAGCAAGCCCATACGCTGTAGCTAAAATTGCTGCTGAAAAGTTTCTGTGCTATCTCTATGATGCGTATAAATTTCCAGTCATAATTTTTAGAAATGCCAATTCATATGGCAGAAAACACAATCATCAGTTTGTTATAGAGAGTATAATATATCAAATGCAACAGGGAAAATCTCCTATAAAGCTAGGCGATCCCACTCCTATCAGAGATTTTGTATTTGAACCAGATCTGTTGGCAGCATATGTATTAGCAGTTGAGAGCAATAACAAAAAATTACTTGGTGAATCAATTAACATTGGAACAGGAACGGCTATCTCAGTCAAAGATTTAGCAAATCAAATTGCAAAAATAATTCGATATAAGGGAAAAATCCATTGGAACAGCTTTCCTAAAAGGGTATTAGAGATTCCAAGACTACAAATATCCAATACTAAAGCTAAAAAATTACTTAAATGGAAACCTCAACACTCACTTTTAGAGGGACTTAAAATCACCGCATCATACTACAAACCAAAAAATAAAACATAATTATTCTTAAAAAGCTTTAAACTCTTAAACACAATTTAAAAAACTAATTCTAAATAACTCTTACATTTGAAACTTACAGAAATATTTTTTATATTTTTTAACTTATAAAATGAAAAGAATAATTGAAAATACAGTTTAAATTATTTTGTAATTTTTATATTAATACAAGATCGATTAAAATTACAACATGACTCTAAATCTAAAGAATGAAGGTGGTGATAAACGTGGTAAAATTCTATTTCTTATCCATAACAACACAAAAATCAATTTATTTGAAATCAAACGTGGTTTTTCACGCGGAGGTCATTATCATTCATTCAATATTGTTTACATATTGTTATCAGGCAAAGTAGAATATAGAGAATTTAATATTAAAACAAATATTGAAACTTTAAAAATTCTAAATGCACCAATGAGCATTAATAACATGGCACACACAGCAAATTTAATTACAGCAATAGATGATTCTCTTTTTGTTGAAATTTTTTCTCATAATTACGAAGCAAAAGTCTATCCAAAATACAGAAAAATAGTTGAAGAAAGATTAGAAAGTAAATAATAACACCAATTAGTTTTTGTTGATTTCAAAAAGCTATGTACAAATTCATATATCTATAAATAAGTTGTATGTTATGTCTACTGCTTTACTTGTGATGACATTCGATGAATTTGAAGGAATGAAGAAAATTATGTCCAAAGTGGACAAAAAATGGGTAGATAGAATTGTTATAGTTGATGGGGGTTCAACTGATGGAACTATAGAAGAGGCAATAAAACTAGGATTCGAAGTGATACCTCAAACTTCACTAAATGGATATGGAGGAGCTATATTGACAGGTGTAAACACAACAACGGAAGACAATATTATCCTCTTTAGTCCGGATGGAAACCATGAGGTTGAAGATATTAAAAAATTATCAGAAAAAATAGAAGACTATGACCAAATCATCATTACAAGATTTGGAAAAAATTCAATAAATCTAGATGCAGGATTAATTGATAGATTTGGGAACAAAATGTTTGTTTTCTTGGCCAATATTCTTTTTGGGGGAAATTTAACAGACACTTTAACCGGTTGTAGAGCTATAAAACGTAAGGCAATGTTAGAATTAAAGATAGACTCCTTAAACATGGCTTCTACTCAACAAATGAGTATACGTGGACTAAAGAAAAAGCAAAAAATTTTTGAAATTGAAGGGAATGAATGGAATAGAATTGGGGGAAAAAGAAAAATGCGCCCTTTAATAGTTGGTGCACAACTAAGCTGGCAGATAATCAAGGAATTTATTTTTTGGAAAATATAACTATCACACATCTAAATGGAATTTAATGAAAAATGTATTGACTATATAACATCATGCAATATAGAGTTGAAACTTATTTTGTAAAATAAAACGTTTTTTAATCGGGTTTCATTTTAATGAAAAAACTCTGCTTATTTTTAATGATAATAAACCGACTGCGACACCATACCACAATGTAAACAATCTCACTAAAAGCGCAACAACGACTGCTGTTGAAATTTCAATCCCTTGTAAACTAAGTAACCCCACAAGACTTCCTTCGGTTACACCTATTCCTCCGGGTAAAAATGATAAAGTTCCTAAAATTAATGAGGCTATATATGTAGAAATTGTTGCAAGAAATGATATTGAATCTATCCCTAAAGCAAGAAAAATAAAGTAAATTGCAAGTGAAATTATAAACCAATATCCAATTGATAATAACGTAGAAAAAAGTGCTGTTTTACCACGTATTGAACTTTTAATAATTTCAGATGAATCAAATATGGGTTCTACAAATTTTTTGGTAAACTGAAACCGCATAAATACTTGTGCAGTTTTATTAAAAATCTTCCTAGATGAAATTGCTGCCAAAACAAAAATTAGTATAATGAAACCTGCTGTAATAACATATCCAGCTTCAGGAAACAACCAAATTCCTACAAACGAAATTATTATTGCACCTGTAAGATCGTATAATTTCTCAACAAAAATTAATGGTACTGTCTTTGTTCTAGGAATTTCAAATTTATCTTTCAGAAACTGAGATTTGAGTAACTCCCCTACTTTTCCAGGTGTAATTCCTAATACCGCACTTGCTAGAAAAATGGCAAAATTATCTTTGTGCGGTATCCTAATATCTAAATTTTTTAAGAGAAAATACCATCTCATATATACTAAAATCCATGCTATTGGTACAAGTGAAAGAATCATTGGTAAAAACTCAGTCTTAAAATAAATTATTTTACTGCTAATTTTTTCTATGTCTGCAAATAATAAAAAAACTGCATAAAAACCAATTACAATTAATACAATTATAGAAACCTTTTTACTGATTTTCATTAAATCATCCTGTTTGTAGTTTTTTAAATAATTGATAATCTATCTTGAAAACTTTCATATGATATTGATAACCTTCCTCTTGTGAGTCATAAATTTTAATCAAATAAGGGTATTTTTCTTCATTGTAGAAAATGTCATTTAGAACTGGTGGTCTTGCACTAGATCCATCAAGAACTAAATGGGTTAGTCCTTTCTTTTCTATTCCAAATAAAATGTACTCTTCTATACTATCAAAATTTTCATCACTGACAACTTTTCCTTGTCCAGATATCGTGCTACTTAGAACTGGAAACTTTTCTAAGTTGGTATATTTAAGGTGATTTAAGTACTGTGTACCTGGATAATAATTATTAATGATATCGGTTTTATCGTTAACAATATATGCAATACTCAAAGCCTCCATTTCATGTTCATAATCGATTGAGTTGTAATTTAGAAAAATTAATGAACTAAAAATTATTCCAATTATGATTATTATCGAAAATATGTTCCGCCTCATGAACTTCATCTCAATGGTTTTTACAGTATAGAGAGATAAAACACAAAATATTGGATATAGAACATAGAGGTATTTTGTATCCTGAAGCTCTCTAGAATATGCATAAAATGCTGGTATTAACAAAAATACAGCAACAAACACTAGTACTGATTTTTTATAATCTATGTTTTTGAAAAAAATAAAAATTCCCAAAGGTAGAAAAAATATGAAAATAGGAATGTTTGACCAAAAAAGATATTTTACTAGATTAACAGAGCCTGTAAGAATAAAATCAAACATCTTACTTTGTGTATCGCTAGATTGCTCTGCAATATGTTGATAATATTTTGGCCCTCCTATAACATGACTTATCAGTCCATCTTGGCCTGTCGTTTCTATTCGAATATACGCCATTGGTAATAAAATAAGTAAAAATATTACAATTGCAAAAAGATACTTCAAAAAGGTTCTTTTTTTTAACTTAAATCTAGTAAAATACAATATAGAAAATGGTAACACTAGTAGCAACCCTTCATATCTTACAATTGCAAATAATGCAAGTACACCAAACGATGTGTATATAGCCTTGTCACGTTTACTAAGAAATAAAAACAAAGCAGTAGCACCAAGTAAAATAAAAAGAGTTTCAGTTAAACCCAATAACGAATGTTGTATCATTCTTGGATCAAATACGAAAAAAGCTGCTCCAATTATCGAGTATTTTTTTTCAAAAAATCTGGTACAAAGCAGATAAACGGGAATTATTGTAAATATAGAAATTGTAACAGTTAACCAACGTTGGAAATCCATAAAATCTTGAATGTTGTTAGAAGGAAAGAAATAGAAAAAAATCGAAAGAAATGAAGACCATCCATTATTTGGAAATGTGTAATTATCTGGAAATGTTCCTAAAATACTTAAATCTACTGCGTACCAAAAGTAGTCTAATCCATCATGGGTAATAGGCAGCCCAAAAGGAAAGTAATAGAATCTAATCAAAAATCCGGAAACGCCTAATATTAATAATAAAATGAATGGATTCTTAATATGTGATAGTCTATTTGTGAAATCTAAGTAATTGTTATTAGTAAAATTGTTATTTCGTGCCAAATTATTCTCATTTCAATTTAATAATTCTGTTCATAGTTGTTAGAAAAACTGCATTTACAGATGATGATAAAACAAATGCAACAGCAATACCTGTAATTCCATATATATCTCCAAGTAGTATAATACCAATAACTATTGTTATTAATGATAGTAAACTACCAATCAAGACAAACTTACTTTTTTCTAAACCCAAAAATTTTGATGTATAAAGTATAGTAATTGTACCAGAAATTACTCCAAGACTCATAATCTGGATGGCATCAACTACTTGTACATAATTTGGAAATAGTGTTGGTATTATATGTGGAGATAAAATGATACTAAGTACAGCTATTCCTCCAGATACAAAAATAGAGATCTTTCTTAATTTTATATTTTGATTTTTAATAGAGTCTTGAGGCAGTAAATACTTGAAAACAAATCCAGAAAACACCATTAATACTGCAACAACTTGCAGTGCTAAACTATAATTCCCTAAAATTGTAAAACCTAGCAATGGAACTATGATTATTTTGTCTATTTGTCCTGAAAAGCCGCCTATCAAACTCATTACATAATTATTAGCAATAAAACCAACACGTGGTTTTAACAATGTAAAATTAATTTTTGATTCTTTAAAAACTCTGTAAATTCTTATTATATAAAAAATATAAGAGATTGCTAATGCATAAATAACTCCATCTACGCCAAATATATAAAAAAAACCTATTCCTAAAACCAACGTCAAAATTTTTTGTACTAAAACATATTTTGTATAGTTTGAATATAATCGCTTTCCCAGTAAATCCCCTATTGCTAAAGTATTGATGATATATCCAAGAAGAACAATACCTGCATCAATTCTATAGAAAATGAATATTATTGTTAATGATGAAATAGTACCAACTATGAGAGAAATAAAATTTAAAGTAGGTTGAATTTTTACATTTTTTGCTGAATAAACAATAATTGTGTTCTGAGCACCTACTAATGAGATATATGAAGCCACTCCAGCAATTCCTAAGTAATAATGAATTTCTCCATAATTTTCTGGATTTATTAAAGAAGCTAAATAAAGCCAAAAAACAGCAGAAATTCCGCTTCCTATAACATCGGCTGAACCGATTGCAGCTAATCCTTTTAATCCAATTATTTTTTCTTTAAAATTATTCCAACCTTTGTACATGAAAAATCATAATCAAGTTATTTTGTATTTTATCGCTCTCTAACAACATTCACTAATGAATAGAGTATGGTGCCTGTTACTAGAAAAACCGCTCCTAACAATGTTGTTCCTATAGATATTAAGGCGAGTATTGGAGGAAACTTGTCAAATTCAGCAAAATATTGTAAAGTCCAAACCACAAAAAACAATCCTATTCCAGCTAAAATGACGCCAGGCACTCCATAAAATTTCAATGGATGTTCTATTGATATGAATTTCATCGTACTAAGTACAACAGAAACCCCATGTGAAAGAGGATTGTGGGTAGATGTTTCACCCTCATAAAGTATTTCTATTGGAACCTCGGCAATTTTCAATCCTTTATTGTTTGCTTTAATGAGAATCTCAGTTGAAACTCCCATTCCATAATCTGAAGGAAACAGTTCAGAAAGAGCTTTTTTACTATAAGCACGAAAACCACTCTGAGAGTCAGTTAACTTTTCATTTAATGATGTGTTTGTAACTTTGGTTATTATTCTTATACCAAATTTTCTATACTCAGGAATCTCACTTTTTTTACTTTCAAGAAATCGTGAACCCACAACAATGTCTGCTGCATTTTTAATAATCGGTTCTATAACAGTTTGAATATCGGACACTCTGTGTTGACCATCTGCGTCAAATGTAACCAATATATCAAAACTTAATTCCTTTGTTTTTTGAAAAATGCTTCTAATTGCTGCACCATATCCTAAATTTTTTTCATGCTGTATAACAATGGCTCCTAACTTTCTAGCAATTTCTGCTGTCATGTCAGTGGATCCATCATCACATATAACAATTTGGTTAGTAATTTTTTGTAGTTTGAGTAATATAGACGCAATATTCTTCTCTTCATTAAATGCAGGAATTCCTATTACTATTTTCATATGTACTCAATCATTATTTTACTAAAAGATTATAATGTTGACGTATAAAATATACTATGAATAAAATTTTAATCAATTAAGCAATCAATCACTTTATCTTGCTCTGTTCTTGAAATTTGTGGATAGAGGGGTAGGGAAATACTTTCTTTGTATAATTGTTTAGAATTGTCTAATTTATCATATCTTTTTGCTTTTTTTCTAAATATTGTAAACTCATGTAGAGGCTTGTAATGCACTGATGTTCTAATTCCACATTTCATGAATTTGTGAAACAATCTATCTCTTGATAATTTGAAGTTTTTTTGAATCCTGATTATGTATAGATGAAATACATTATCATTTTTATTAGATATAAGGGGAGTTATTATTCCATTGATATTATTTAATTTTGAATTATAATACTGGCAAGCTTTTTTTCTCTGAAGATTAATTTTTTTAATTCGTTGCAGCTGGCTTATTCCTAATGCAGATCTAATTTCGTCTAATCTATAATTATAGCCTGGTTCTGTTACATCGTAATCCCACGGTTTTCCCTGAGAAAATCTTTGTTTTAACGATTTTGTTATCCCGTGGTTTCTTGCAGTTCTGATATAGTCAGCTATTTTTTTTGAATTGGTTGTAACCATACCACCTTCAACTGTTGTTATATTTTTTGTGGGGTAAAAACTAAAACATCCAGCTATTCCAAAACCTCCTACATGTTTATTTTCACTTCTTGCACCAATGGCATGGGCGCAATCTTCGATTATAGCCAAGTTGTTTGATTTTGCAATTTTTTTAATCCTATTTATGTTACAGATCTTACCAGCAAAATGAACTGGTAAAATTGCCTTTGTCTTCTTGGTTATACATTTTTGTATTGAATCTACAGAAATGTTCATGTCTTCATTATTAATGTCAGCAAGAACAGGTGTAGCACCTGTAATCAGAATTGCACTTGCTGTAGCAACAAATGTCATATCTGGAATAATCACCTCATCGCCTCTTCCAATTCCTATTGCTTTTAATGCTAGATGTAGTGCTGACGTTCCATTAGAAACACCTACAGCAAATTTCGTGCCAGTAAACTTTGCAAAAGTAGCTTCAAACTGACGCAGTTTTGGTCCATCAGTTAATAATGCGGAATTTAATGCATCATTTACCAGTCTCTTATCCTCTTTAGTTATAGTTGGGAGAAAAAAAGGAACTTTTATCGAAGGATCTTCGAATGGATCTCTAATTTTAATTTTCATTTAGTTAAATCTAGTCATAAACAATTTATCTGTTGATTACCTCTTGATAAATTTTAAAGATATTTTCAGCCATCTTTTTCGAATTACACATTTCTTGTACCAATTTATAACCTGCAAGACCATACTCCTCACACATTTTACTATCAGACAATAACTCTAAGATTGCATTTGCTAGTTCCTTATAATTTTCTGGTGCTACAAGTATACAATTTTCTCTATCATTTATTGTATGGGGGATGCCATGTACTTTAGTACTAATCACCGTTTTTTTAAATGCAAAACCTTCTAGAGGTGTGAGGGGGGATAATTCCCATCTTGATGGTAAAACTAGAAAATCACATTCGTTGTATGCTGCAATAACATCTTGCCTTGAAGGATTTCTTATAACTACAATCTTATCAGTTATATCTAAATCATTAATCAGACGTAACATCTCTTTTTCAAAACCAAAATCTACTCCCATAATTACCATTTTTGTATTTTGCATCGCCTTTGCATCTTTGATTAAGCTAATAGCGTTAAGCAAAATATCAATTCCTTTAACTTTACTAAAGCGACCTAAAAATAAAATAAAATTATTTTTAATGTTATTTTTTTGTTTAAAATATCTTTTCTCTGTTTTTAATTCCTCAAGATCAACTCCATTTCTAATTACTTCTATTTTAGAATTAATAGCAAAATTAGAAAATATTTCTTTTTCATATTCATTTGCTGCAATGATTTTTGTTGCCTGATCAATAATAAAATTAATTATCGGTTTTTGTAATTTATAAAGAGTTTTTCTAATAACGCCTTTTTGTAAATCAGGATGTGTTGTTAAACCACCTTGGTCAGATATGACCAGAGGTATTTTTTTCCTTTTTGAAATTATTGCAGCAATTAATGATTGAAAACTACGTATTCCAATAGTATGAATTATATCAAAATCATCTTTCATCATTTGAAAATACATACCAGGATTGATGTAAAAAAGATTAAACCATAACCAAACATGAGAACGTTTGATGGTAAAATTTTCTAATACCTCAGATTTAGGGAGTTTCTTATTAAAGGTGTTAGCATTGTTTGCAAAATCCAAATCCGTGGTATATATCGTAACACTATGACCTACTTTTGATAGCTCTTTAGCAATATCTACTACTAGAAACAAAATACCTCCAAATTGTGTTGCAGGCAGTGATGCTGGGCAGCATAATGCAATTTTCATTCTACTAAACGTTTGAGATTTTCCGATCATTTAGATTATTTGTGATAGAATAATACACAAACTGTATAATTCTTTAACATTTTGATTTTAATCCAAAAAGTATTACTCATGAGATTTTTTTGCAAATAAAATACCCATTGTGTTTGACGAAGGCTGATCTGTAATGTCATAGTTTAACCTTTGGAATCTCTCCTTCAATTGCTTTAAATCGGCAGAATTTTTATCTAAAATATGGTATTCTAGACACATCTTCTTTATTTTATTAAAATATTTATCATCAATACCATTTAAAATTTTGAATTCTAAACCTTCGCAATCAAGCTTCAAAAAATTACAATACTCTATTTTGTTGATGTCAATTATGTCTTTAATCGACACAGCGTTTACTTCTATACATTTTTCACTTTTATGATAACTACTATGTGCTGCTTGATCTTTCTCATTTAGATAAATTTTAATCGAACCGGTATTATCAAACACAGCATTGTTGAATATGTATGCGTTACTTAGTGCATTAAGAGATATGTTTTCTTTTAACAGTTCAAAGTTTTCTTTCACTGGTTCATAAGAAAAAATCTTTCCATTTTTACAAAATTGTGATGCATAAACAGTAAAGAGTCCAATATGTGCACCAACATCAATTATATTATCTGTAGAGTTGATAGCAAACCCTTCCTGCTTGTATTCTTCTATAAGCCAGACATTTGTAAATGCATAAATGTCAGTTGAGTGAGTACGAAGTTTTAATTTTAATCCGTTTTTTAATTTAAGAATAAAAAATTTCTTGTTATATATTCTAAAATATACTAAAACTAGAATATACCAATTTTTCACTTTTTTTACAGCATTTAGTAAAATAGTGATCTTAGATGGTTTTGTACGCAACAATTTTGTATAACAAAGACCTTTATTTCTAAAGGTTATGTTTTAGAATTCAGCGATTTAGAAAAATCTGATTTAATCCTAAAGTTAATAGACGCATATTATTGTAAAATGGCATGAAAATTATGATTACAGGAGGGTTAGGCTTTGTTGGAAGCCATCTAGCTGACAAATTAATACGAAATCATGATCTTGTATTATTAACTAAAAGTAGAGCCAAAAAGAATAATGTATTACACATATCTAAAGAGGTAAAAATTGAAACTGTTAATGTTACTAATTTTAATCAATTAGGTAAAAGTATTAAAAAAAACAAACCTGAAGCAATCATTCATCTGGCGGGAGAAACATCACATTCAAAATCATTTGAATCACCTTTGGCAAATGTAGATTCGAATGCAAAATCTACATTATTTATCTTAGAAAAAATAAGAAAAGAAAATCTGAAATGTCGTTTTATTTTAGGTAGTACATTTATTGTAGTGGGAAAACCTCAAAGACTACCAGTAAATGAAAAGACGCCTTGTAATCCCACCACGGTTTATGGAGTAAATAGATTATCAAGTGAAAACTTTTGTAAGGTTTATCATAATGTGTATGGACTAGATACTGTAATTTTTAGAATAACTAATTCGTTTGGTCCACGAGAACAAGTTGTTGCCAATAAAAATGCGATTAATTATTTAATTTATAGAGCCTTTAAAGGTAAAGATATCACGATTTTTAATAATGGAATTTTTTTCAGGGATCTAATCTACATTTCTGATGTAATTTCTGGCATTGAAACAATATTAAAAAAAGGCAAATCTGGAAACTTATACTGGATATCATCCAACAAGAAAACGTGGTTCTATCAACTCGGTTCTTGGCTAGAAGAACTAACTGGTACTAAAGTAAAATATGTAAAGCCACCTCCATATACTAAAAAAGTTGATGTTGGAAACTTTGTTGTTGATAACTCCAAATTAAAATCACTTGGATGGGATCCATTGACATCAATAAAAGATGGCATCAAGCTAACTCTTGCTCATTTTGCACAAACTGAATAAAAATAACTTATAAAAGAAATTTAGAAATATATCGCTCAAAAGAAGTAAACTCAAATTTTTCTAGTAATTTCCCTAACTTTGATAACGATTTATTCAAATTGTGATATGTCACAAAGCTATCCATAAACGGCAAAGGTATTTTTGGCATGAATTCCGGAGTTAATTCCCACGAATGAATGTAAAAAACTGCAGGATTGTTATTAGCATTATATCGTTTTATTGCATTTTCAATAGTGCTCAAGGGTAAAAATCTGAGATAAAAGCCTCCAGCTGCAGGTATCTTTTTACCAAAGAATGTGGTTGTCATTAGTGGAAACTCTATAATCTTGCCATCGGGATCATTTCCAGTGATTTTTTTGCTTGAAATTTTGTATGGTTTTGTTTCTGCATTAGCAATACCATAGAGTCTGGTTTTTACAGGAACAACACTACTGTCGTAAAGATAATTGTTTTCAGCTAGTGTGTCTATAACCCATTTTGTAGTCTCACTCAGCGAAAAGGTAGGTGCTCTAAAACCACGTGATTTTCCTTTTGTTAGTTCAGCGAATTTATCAATTTCTTCTGTAAACTTTTCTTTTGTAGAAATAACGTCTAGCCTTTTATGATACATGGTATGAAATGCGATCTCATGATCATTTTCTAGAATCTTATCTAACAATTCAGGTTTTAATTCTAAGAGCTCTCCTACCACAAAGAAGGTAGCAAACGTTTCATTCTTTCTTAACCAATCTAGAATTTTATCAATACCATTAATGACAGAGGGTTTGTTATTTTTTGTGTTTATGTGGTGTTGAATTAATTCAGGATGAAACCAGTCTTCAAAATCAATCCCAAGTAGGTTCATTTTAAATCATCAACTAGAGGACAATTAATTGCAACATTAATGATTAATTTTTTTTATCACTCTGGCAGGATTTCCGACGGCTATGCTATACTCAGGTATGTCCTGTGTTACAACACTGCCAGGCGAGATAATTGAATTTTCTCCAATTGTAACGCCAGATGTAACTATGCAGCCTGGATTTATCACAACACCTGTTTTGACATTTACTTCTGCAACTTTTCGTGGATATTCACCTTTTAAGAATAAATTGGCTGTTGGATTGCTGTGTGCAAAGATCATAGCATTAGAACCTATAGTAACATAGTCACCAATCTTCACTAAACTCGGATAAATCAAATCAATTATCACATAGGGACAAAAATGGCAGTATTTTCCAATTTTTACACCTCGTGCTTTTTGCATTCTAATTGTAAAATCTGAATGTGTAGATGAATATGCAAGTGAATGAAGAATCCATGAACGTAAATATTTAAATCGAATTTTTAATTTACCAAACTCTCCTTTATAACCGTAAAACTCCATTAATTCTTTCTCGTTAAGCTCGAATGCATCATTTATGTCCACAAATCTGTTCATAGACGAGGAATTTTCTAAATCTATCTAAACTTTTCCTATAAAAAATTAGAGCTAGAGATTAATGAATAACAAATACTAAATTTGTGTAAAGTTTCAGTGAAATATCAATGTTAGATGAAAAGAAATTGTCTTATTATATTGGAAAATCAAAAACATTGCAACCATTTGATGCTGAAAAAAAAATTAGAATTGTAATTCTTGGTAGTTTCACCTTAAATGGTCTAGAAGAAGTATTACGAGTAAAGTGCTCAGAGATACAAATTCAGTGTAATACCTACCTTGCTGCCTACAATCAATATAATCAAGAAATTTTAAACTCACAAAGCGAATTATACAAATTTTCGCCTGACATTACTTTTTTGATAATAGACACACGATCTATTTTAGGCGAACTATTTTTTTCACCTTATTTAATTTCTATAGAAGAAAGGAAAAAACTCATTGAGAATAAATTACAAGACATACTTAATCTTGTAAAGATTTTTTGTTCAAAATCTCAATCAAAATTGGTAATTTGTAATTTTACAGTGCCAACATACTCTCCATATGGAATTATTGAAAATAAAACACAATACAGCCTTCAAGAAATGGTTTATGATCTAAATGAAAAATTAAGACATAATCTGATTTCAGAACCATCTGTTTTTATCTTTGATTTTAATGGCTTTGTTGCAAAATATGGTGAAAGAAATGTTTTCGATTATAGACAATATTTTTACGGTGATGTAAAAATCTCATTTGACTACTTACCATACTTTGCAAATGAGCTAATGGGATATGTCAAATCTGTAATGAGTATAAACAAGAAATGTATTGTATTGGATCTAGATAATACATTATGGGGAGGCATTGTTGGCGAAGATGGTTTTAATGGCATCAAGTTAGGCAACGATCCGCTAGGAAAATCTTTTGTTGAATTTCAACGTCATTTAGTAGCTTTACATCAACGTGGTATAATATTGGCAATTAATAGTAAAAATAACTGGGACGATGCTATGAAAGTTATCAGCGATCATCCAAACATGGTCTTACGTGAAAAACATTTTGCGTGCATGAAAATCAATTGGGATGATAAGATTTCTAATTTTAAAGATATTTCACAAGAATTGAATATAGGATTAGATAGTATGGTGTTTTTTGATGATGATCCAGTAAATAGAGAGATTGTACGTATGAATTTACCTGAGATTCTCACCGTTGATCTACCGCAAGATCCGTCCTATTATGTACAAACCCTTCTTGAATTAAATGACTTTCATGTGTTAAAAATCACAGAAGAAGACAAAAAACGGGGCGAAATGTACCTACAGCAACAAAAAAGAATTGAATTAGGAAAAAATGCAAAAAATCTAGATGAATTCTTAAAAAAACTTGACATAAAAGTTACTATCAAAAAGGCAGATGAATTTACCATCCCAAGAATATCACAGCTAACTTTAAAAACAAACCAATTTAATTTAACAACCCACCGTTATCAGGAAGAAGATATAAGAAATTTTTCTAAGGATCCAAAAAAAATTGTTGGCTGTACAAGAGTTGAAGACAAGTTTGGAGATAATGGAATTACAGGAGTATACATCATAAACAAAGATAATGATGTTGAATGGACGATAGACAGCTTTCTATTAAGCTGTAGAATTATTGGAAGAGGAGTTGAATATGGTATACTTGATCATATAATTCAAAAAGCCAAGAAAGAAGGAGTAAAAAAAATTAAAGGAAAGTATATTCCAACTAAAAAAAACAAACCTGCAGAAAATTTCCTACCTGATTTTGGTTTCACTAAAGAAAATGATTTCTGGGTTTATTCAACAGATAAGCCAGTTAAACGACAAGATCATTTGATGATAAAAATTGAGTAACTCTCACAAACTCTATGGTATAGTAGCCAAGGTCATGAACATGCCACTAGAACAAATCAATGACTACTCTGGGCAAGAATCAATAGAAGGATGGGATTCATTTACAATGTATGTATTGTTAGATGAAATAGAAACAGAATTCAAAGTACAATTTTCTCTTGATGAAATACTTGATATAAAGACAGTAAAGGATTTCAAACAATGTTTAAAAAAACACGGCGTACAGATAAATGATTAAAAATAAGGAGATATAGTTGAGGCTTCATCATGTTGGAATTGTAGTTCCAAAAATTCAAGACTCTTTGGGTGAGTTAACCAGATTTTTAACTTTTGAAACTATAGGAATTCCTACTTTAATCGGTTCCCAAAAAGTTAATGTTTGTTTTTTGAAAATCGGTGAGTTATATTTGGAGCTAATAGAACCAGCATCAGATGATTCCCCTGTATCAAACTTTGTGAATAAAGGCGGAGGATTTCATCATTTATGCTTTGAAGTAGGGGATATCCACAAAGAAATCGCGAATCTAAAAAAAAGAGGTGCTCGTGTTCTAGTAGAACCTGTTGTAGGCTTTGAAAACAGACTAATTGCATTTATTTTATTAAACATGAAAAATACAAAATGTAACTTAATAGAGCTTGCCGAAGAAAAATGAAACTAACTTGTACAGATAAATAAATTAAAACATAGATGAAAAATTATCAAATATTTGGTATTGGAATAGACATAGTTGATATTGATAGATTCAAAAAAATTCCATACAAATCAAACAGAAATTTTTACAAAAAAATCTTCACTACTTCAGAAATAAAATACTGCTTAAAATTTAAAGAACCTTACAAACATTTTGCTGGAAAATTTGCAATAAAAGAAGCAATAAAAAAATCGATTTCAAAGAATCCAAGTTTTCTTGATATAATAACAAATCATATTAAAGAAAAACCTGCAGCTAAACTAGAAAATCATGAAGAATATTCTTTTCTAGTTTCAGTTTCTCATGATGCTGGTGTGGCAGTTGCAGTCGTAATCTCTACTTTCAAATGAAATTTCTTGTAAATTTACTTAAATCACTAATGAATCTGTTGAAGATTAGATTTCTTTCTTTATTTGAGACTTGACTAGGTACATAAATTTCATCTTGAAAACTGCTAATCAGCGTTTTATCATCTATCTTTCGTTCCTTTTGTATCTGATTGTATTTTTCTTTTATCTTATACCAATTTTTTATAATGTTTAGAGATGCTTGTATTTTCTGTCTTAGCATTCCTTTACTTAGATAAAAAAAGGATACTGCGATATCTACTAAAACTAACGCAGGTAACATTTTGTAAAAAGCGGATCGAGAATAATGAGTCAATAAACAATACTGTCTGTTTCTTTCAAGGAGATAATACTTGAATGGACTCCATTTAAAAGAAAACCCTTCAGATGGATGATAAATTATTGACTTTGGTACGTAATGAGAACTAATTCCTTGTAATGCTGCTCTCCAACACAAGTCCAAATCATCATGATATGCAAACAAAAAAGGATCGAACATTCCTAACCTTTTCATAATCTTCATTGAAGTAAAAAGACAGGTACCAGATGCATACCCTATAATCTCATGGTTTTCAAATTGTCCGTTGTCATTTTCTCCCTTTCCTCTAGAATAACCAAAACCAAACAAGTGAATCATATTTCCCGTACTCATCAAAACACTGTGATCTGTTGTCATCAGAAATTTCGGTTGATAGATCCCATCGCCATATTGATAAAATGCAGCTAATAACTCATTTAGCCAATTTGGATCAACAATGGTATCAGGATTTAAAATAACAACAAACTCTCCTTTTGCCATTCTTATTCCAACGTTATTTCCTTCACAATATCCAAGATTTTCATTGTTCTCAATAAGACGAATTTTATCAAATTTCTCTTTGCATTTTTTATGACTACCATCTGTTGATGCATTGTCAACAATAATTATCTCATAATTATTGTAATTAGTACCCATAAGAGATTCTATACAAGCTATAAGCAGGTCTCCAGCATTGAAATTTAGCACTATTATACTTACAAGTGGGTGTCGTTCCTCGATTTTACTCATGAATAACTGAATTTATTAGGACTCTTATATTGAAAGCGTGTAAATTGTTTAGTCATAATATTAAATTATGAAATGGGGACCTCTTTTGCTCATTGAGTTTACGACGCCTCATATACAAATCTAGGTTAATTGGAAACTTACTTAGTAATATTGCCACAGGGTTTCAATTCAACTTGCTATATTTTTACAAAGAAAAAAAGGTAGTAGATCTCATAAAATCAATAAAAACCGAAACAAATTTTGCATTTTATCCATATGAGGCATATACTGTCTACTCTATTGCAAAATCTCAAGGCAGACTGGATGGAGAAATGGCAGAAGTAGGAATTTATCAAGGCGGTTCGGCTAAATTAATTTGTGAGGCAAAAGGTGACAAAAAATTACACCTTTTTGATACCTTTGAAGGTTTACCAAAAGTTTCAGAAAAAGATACTCATTTTGGCATCAAATATTGGCAAGACAATCAATTCAGTGATACTAGCGAAGAACATGTGAAAAAATATCTCAAATCATACAATAATGTATATCTGTATAAAGGATTGTTTCCCCAAACAGCTAAACCTATTTCAGACTCAAAATTCTCTTTTGTGCATCTCGATGTGGATCTTTACAAAAGTACATTAGACTGCCTAAATTTCTTTTACCCCCGTTTGATTCATGGGGGAATAATATTAACTCATGATTATCACACAAACGGAGTACAAACTGCCTTTAAGGAATTCTTCAAGGATAAAAAAATACCTATAATAGAACTAACCGGTTCACAATGTATGATTGTAAATTCATAATGAAATTTTAAATCAAAATATGTGTTCCTTCTCCAAGAAGGAATACCTTTTCATCATGAATTTTTGTGTCAATAATTTTAGAATTAAAAGCGATTATGCTGTTTCGTATCTTTACGTTGGCTTCAATGGTACAATCAGCCATTATAATAGACTTTGCAATATCACATGAAGATAATTTAGAGTTATCACCAATACTGGTGTTGGCCCCAATGGTGACGTTCGATTCTATAGTACAATTTTTACCGATTATTACAGGGCCTGTGATTTTTGAGCCACTCTTTATCGTTGTTCCTTTCCCTACCATAACTTTTCCTTTAATAGTAACACCTGATTCTTTTTTTCCAAAAAAGTAGGGATTCATTTTCTCTAAAATCGCTCCATTAGCATGAATAATATCTTCTGGTGTACCAGTATCCTTCCAATAATCGGTTACCATGTTATAGGTAATTTTTTTATTTTCTTTCAAAAGCATATGCAATGCATCGGTTATCTCAAGCTCATTTCTTCTAGATGGTTTTAGCCTATCAATTACATCAAAAATCTTTGAAGTAAGGAAGTAAATCCCTGTTACTGCAAGATTTGAAGGAGGATTTTTTGGTTTTTCCATAATTTGCAATATCTTGCCATCCTTTACCTCCGCAATACCAAATCGACTTGGATTATCTACCTTACATAACAAAATTGATGCATCAGAATTAGACTTTTCAAATTTTTTTGCATATTCAGCTATAGATTTTTGAATTATGTTGTCTCCAAGAAATACTAGAAATTTATCATTATTTACAAAATCTTTGCACAGCCGTATTGCATGTGCAATACCTCTTGGATAGTCTTGTTCTATATAGGTGATTTTTACGCCAAATTTTTTGCCATTTCTATAGTATTCTTTTACCTTGCCTGAACCTATACCACCTATTATTATCGCAATATCTCTTACGCCTGCATCAATCATTGATTCAAGACAATACTGGGACATCGGCTTGTTGGCAATTGGCAAAAGCTGTTTTGGACCAGTATGTGTTAATGGTCTAAGTCTAGTACCATGTCCTCCATGCAAAATAATTCCTCTCATATTGCTCATAAGTTAATTGTTAAATTATATCTAATTTTTCCAAGGAGTAGGATTTAAGATATTTTTAGGAAGATTTTTCCATTGGTCAAGATTAGAAAGATACCATTTTATTGTGATCTCAAGACCTTGATCAAAACTTGTGTGTTGAGACCAACCAAGTTCAGTTCTTATTTTTGAAGAATCCAAACTATACCGAAAATCATGACCGGGTCTATCATTTACAAAATCGATCATATCCGTAGATTTATTCATAAGTGAAAGAATTTTTTTTACTATTGTGATGTTATCTACTTTATTATTTGCAGAAATATTATATGACTGACCTGATCTTCCTTTCATTAAAATCCTGTATATAGCATCACAATGATCATCTACGAAAATCCAATCTCGTATATTTTTCCCACTTCCATAAATTGGAACTTTTTTTCCTTGATTAGCCAAAAGTATTGCCTTTGGAATAAATTTTTCTGGAAACTGTCTTGGTCCATAATTGTTTGTACACCTTGTTATAATACAATCACAACCATATGTAATAACATACGAATTAATCAATAGTTCAGCTGATGCTTTTGAAGCGGCATAGGGACTAGATGGATTAAAACGAAAATTTTCATTAGCTGTTTCAACATCAAGACTACCAAATACTTCATCTGTTGAAATATGTATTACTTTTTTCTTCTGTTTCTTTATAATTTCGAGAATAGTAAAAACACCTTTGATATTTGATGATATGAATGGTTCAGCATTGAAAATACTACGATCAACAAATGATTCCGCTGCAAAATTTATGACAATGTCACATTTTGAAATTAATTTTTCCATCAAATTATAATTAGTTATGTTACCTTTCACAAATTCGTAGTTAGGATTATTATGAATTTTGATTAAATTTGTGTGATTGGAACCATATAATTCCGCATCCACATTTGTAACAAAAAAATTATCATCGTTCTTCAAAATTTTTAAAATAAAATTGCTCCCGATAAAACCTAAGCCTCCGGTTATTAATAATTTCATTAAAGATAGTTTTAATGATTATTAATAAAATCTTATACTCCTTTATACTATCTGTATATGTTTTAATTGAATTATTCACTCCAAACTTTTATTGGCAAATAAAATTTAGTTATCTTATGGACGAACCATCATTTACAGAATTGAAGCAGTATGATACTAAAGATAATCGTGATGGACACATTAATGGTTCACTGACTGTTATTTGGAGAGATTGGGATAAAATTATCAAAAATTGGCCTAAAATGGTTTATGTTACCACTGTAAATCCAAGAGAAATTAAAGGGCCCCACTTACACACAAAGAGAAATAGTTATTTTGTATGTATTCATGGAAAAGTAATCTTTGTAATTAAAGATAAAAATGGTGAATATATTGAAGTTGAATCAAGCGATAATAATCCAGTAATGATTTTTGTACCAAAAAATATTCCATCTGCTCATATAAATCCCTCCAATGGTATATCGCGTGTGTTAGCATTGGCAGACATAGCATGGAAACCTAATGATAATGAAATGATCAACGTTACGTTTGATGATTACAATTGGAAAAAATGGACAAGAAAACTTTGAATAAAAATGTAAAAATAATAAATTAAATCACACGAATTTTTTTTATCTTAATAACTATAATTTTCAAGAAAATTTTTCAATGTCATGGATTCTATACCTTTTCCGAATATTGAACCTCCTTCCGTCGCATTAATTGTTTTTACACGTTTTCTAGTTCTAAATATAAATTCTTTTAATGCGTTACTATAATACACAAAAGTAGGAGTTTGTTTTACATAACAATCAAAATCTGGATTGTAAATTGTTGGGTATGCTTTTTTAAAAACGTCACTATTCTGCGCGATATCTTTAGGAAATGTTATAATTTTTCCAGTTTCAGGATCGATTTGTTTAATTTTATTCCATGATGTTCGTATATCATATCCATGATCAATGCCGATTAAAGCTACGGTCGAACATTTTAAAATAGACCACGCAATTACCCATGATGCAGTACCTACATTACCACCAGTTTGTATCGCAGGTAATCCTTTTTTGTGGTTTTTTGCTTTAACTATAATATTCTCTATTTGATTAAATGATATGCCATCTCTTTTGTAATCAAAAAGTGTATGAATCCAATAAATTTTCATGCCAGTATTTTTAGCTGCAAAATAAACTATTGGCGGAACAATTGTAGGTAATATACATTTTATATAATTACCATATTTTTTGCAAACCGGATTATTGTAAAAATCTTTTTGACGTACTAGTGTATCAATAGTAACAACATAAAATTTTTTAAATTTTGTAGGTATTACTCCAGCTTTAAGTACTTCTGGTAATGCTCCATCAGTACAAATTATTACGCCTTTATAATTACTATTTGCCAATAATTTCAAATGATTGTGTTTTTGTAAAGAAGGTCCTCTGCCTATCACTATTGCTGAATGTACTTTTCTTGGTTTTTTTGGAATTAATTTTCTTGCAGAATTGCCATGCCAAATATTTTCTAAATTAAGAGCAAAATACCTAACCCAATCTTCATAAAATATTTTTAAGATATTGTCTCTAAATACTTTTTCTATAACCTCTTTTTCAGTTTGTTTAGAATTGCCAAATAATGCTTCAAACCAATCTGACCAACTTTTGGCTCCAAAACCCATCTCTTCTTTGGCATTTTTCATCTTCTGTAAGGTGTTTTCACTAATTTCTAAAGAAAAATCATCTAACAAATTTTTAATGAATATTTCTATTTAATAAATTAATCTTATATCTTATTCTAAATTATTTTTTCGAGCTAATAGTGTAATAAAAACATAAATTATAATTTATCAAGAAAAAGTTCATCATCTTCGTTTTTGCTACGAAAAACCATATGTGAACCCACACCACTTCTTGCAATAAGTTGTTCAAACTTTTCTTGATCTGTAGCTTCCCTTTTTTTTATTTTTTTAATTTTAAAATTACCTTTAATCATATTTGAATTTGGAATCCAATTGTATTTAAAAATATGCTATCAGTTTATCATTGATTTAATAGCAAGCTCTTTTTCTGCAAGGCAAACGGGACACTTATCGTCCCATTTTGATTTATGTGGCCAACCACGCATGTGTGCAAGTTTAAGTAGTTTTTTAACATCACGTGTATGCATAAAATATTTAATAGCTAATAAATCGGCATAATCAAAATGCTTGCTCACTGTGCAACTGTAATCTGTAGCATTATTTAATGAAAGTAAGAATTTCTCTAACGCAATATTTTTCCATTTTTTAATTTGTTCCTCTGATATATTGTGGGCAGTCAAATTTTTCAAAATAGCTAATCGCTCATCATATTGCTCTAAAATAAAATCTTGATTATCCATGAAAATTTTTGTTCCTGGATATGGCGTACAAATAAAAGGATCTATTATAGCATCATTACGTATAAAGAAATCAACAGTTTCTAACACATCATTAATATCTTCATTTGGATTTCCTACCATAAATGTCATTACTGGAGAAATTCCTCCCGCCTTTAGAGTATCTATAGCACGTTGATTGTGTGCTGCTGTAACTCCCTTCCCAATATCCTTAAGTAGAATTTTATCACTTCCACTTTCTCCACCAATTGTAATAAATGTAAATCCGGCATCTTTCATATGTTTGACTACTTCAGGAGTTATACTTGGAGCATCTCCAGCTGTTCCTAATTTAATTTTTTTACACAACCCCTCGGCTATCCATAAATCACAAAGTTCATGAACTCTTTTTGGATTAGAAGTTAAATTTTCATCAAGAAGGCAAATATAATCAATATTGTATTTATCGTAAAGATATAATGCATGATCTAGTACGTACTTTGGAGAAAAAAATCTAGTAACTGCCTGAAATCCTGCTTCTTTATCTAATAATCTTAATCTTTCTTTACCTAACATGGCCTGCTGATCCCATCTATTCATACCATTATGTGTACAGAAAGTACATTGTCTTGGGCATCCGCGTTCTGTAACAAAATTCACTCTTCTTTTACTTTTCCATGTGCCAGGAGCCACCCATAACGCACCGGAATATTTGAAATAATTTTTGACTTCCACTAACTCCCATGCTGGATAAGGAAGAACATCAAGATTTGGTATTAGAGGACGTGGTTCAGTAAACAGTATATTGTCATCTTCTCTATAACAAATACCTCTGACTGATTTCCAATTCCCAGAATCTACAGCACGTAAAATTTCTTTGAATGCTTCCTCACCTTCTCCTATACCAGCTATATCAATTTCTTTACAAAATTGCATTATTTTATCTGGCATATAGGTAATGAATCCCCCACCACAAACAATTAAGGCCTCAGGAGCTACTTTTCTTGAAATGTAAAGAATTTTTTTAATATCCTTATACATACTACTCAAACCACCAATTGCAATCACATCCCATTTTTCTACGGACATCTGTTTCATTACATCAGTCCATGAAGGTGGAGGACGTCTGTCATTCAAATCCAAAATCGCGGTTTCATGTCCCTCCTGCATAGCTATACTAGCTAAAAGCATCAACCCTTGTGGCATATCCATAGGTTCATGATCAACCCTAGCAGGAGGGTTTACTAATAGAACCTTCATACGGCTACAATCTAGTTTTAACGGTAATATAGTTTATTATTTTCTTATTGTAGGTAACGTTATTGGCCTGCGCCACAATTCTTGTAATAATTCCACAAATCCACCTCCTTTACGTGGGCTGAACCAGAACAAGATATTTTTTCCATTTGTACTCACATTTTTTTGGATTAGGCTATATTGATCATTCGTAAGACAAAACATTGTTCTATATGGAGTCGAACATTTGAAATTAGTTAATAACGAATTACTTGCATCATTCAACCATTTAGTAATGTTATAATTAAAAACGAATTCTGGATTAGTAAACATACTATCTTTTTCAAAAATATTATAGAATTGCCCTTTACAATAATTAACAATTGATAGAAATTGTTCTTCTAACTCAGTATCAAATTTCTTCGTTTCTTTGAGTAATTCTTGTGCGATGTTAATTATAGATTCTGCCCATGATGCAAAATTCTCAGCTAATAATTCACCTGTACAATAATACATGACATTAAAGGCAGCTTTACCATTTAATAATTTCTGATATTCAGAATCATTTTGATAATGAGCCTCTAATTCTTCAGGAGAGTTCCATAACTCGTCCATAGTAAATTGTCTAAACCGGCTGAATATTTTTTGGACATTTTCATCATCATGTCTTGTAAGTCTATAGAATAACTCAATTAGATCAATATCATGTTCACGCAAAAACTTTAGAAGAGGTTTAAAAACAGGAATAGTATTGACAGCGTATATAGCAAAATCCAATTCGCGACAACGCAAGTAATCTTCAAAAGTCATTGAATTTGTGCTAACAATTATTTCTTCAACCTCTAACACTTTCTTTCCATTACTCAACTTTGCAAAATCCCTCACAAGAAGACGAAACTTTGTTTTTATATCCCATTTTTTCCGTTGCTCAGGAGTTTCTAACTCTGAACCTATAAGCATCATACAAGAATATGTTAGAATATGATCCATCTTTGCATAAAGTAAATCTTTTAATGTTTGTAAATGACTTTCGAAGCTTTCACCAGGAAGTCCCAAGATAACTTCAGAAGTTGTATCCAACCCTGAATTCTTGATTGCTGGAGATAATGCTAACATTTGATCTACACTTATGTTAGAACGACGGATATTGCTTAACACTTGTTGATCCATTGATTGGACTGACATACTAAGTCTTACAGATCCGTCTAGACGTTTGATGCCTTCAATTATCCTTTCTTTGTTATTCTTACCAGTGGTGACATGAATATGACGCGGAAAATCATATTCCTTTTTAATGTCTGCTAAATAGTTACATATTTCTAGATCACGAGGGTACATACCAAAATTTAAATCACTAATTTCTAAATCGTGCATTTGTTTAGTAACATGTTTGGCAATGTATTTTATATCACTATGAACACGTTCTATGCTAAACGAATTTACTTTATTTACTGCGTTTCCTCCATCAACACAAAACGTACAAGTAAATGGACACCCACGATTGGTCTGAAGCATTGGACTCAATTTGCCATCAAAAAATTTGTCCATAAGCTTGGTGAGGTAAGGAGATGGAATTTCATCAAGATTTTTTACACGATGACCAGTAAAAGTATACTGTAACTTGGCGTCTAAACCCAAAAAAATACAATTATCAATTGGTTTAGAAAGAATTTTTTCTCTAATCTCTTCTTTTGAATCAGATTCTAATGCCCTTTCTATAATATTTGCAAAACCAGTTTCTCCCTCTATAGGTACATATACATCAACTTCAGGGAATTTATTCAAGAATTTTTTTTGGGAAGGTAAATCCATAGGAAAGTTAGGACCACCCCACACCTTTAGTGCATAAGGATTTTTCTGTGACAACATACGAAACATTTCCAACCCAACACGATGATTCCAAACATAATTGCTCATTCCAAGAACATCTGGAGGACATTCATTAATAGCACGATCAAGTTCATCAATATACTTGAATAACGTGATTTCTACATTAGAACCAAATCGTTTAATGCAATAGCTTGCAATAAAACCAATATTTAATGGAAATACTGCAGTCTGCAGGTCAACAGTATCATATGTAAGATCAGCTAAGTAAATTTTTAGAGGTTTTTCCAATTAGTTTTCATATAAAACTGGATGAATAAATATTTTCTATTTGATAAGCTAATACGTTATTTTATGACAAATTAAAGGAAAACACTTAATCCAAACAATTTCTCACGTTCAAAAATTTTGTCTTCATTGTATTCATATATACCTATAATGGGAAAATTGAAAGAAAACCATGATAAAAAGAAGACTTGGTAAAACTGATCTTTTAGTATCTGAAATAGGATTAGGTTGTTATCAGCTAGGTGGTTATACTACAATTAATGAAGTTCCAATAACTTTTGGAAGCGTAAATGAAAAAACTGCCTTGAAAATTATTAATGCTGCATTAGAATTAGGAGTAAATGTCTTTGATACAGCAGATTACTATTCATTAGGGAGTAGTGAGAAGCGTTTGGGCAAAGCCCTTAAAAAACATCGTTCAGAAATCTACATTTTAACAAAAGCAGGAATTATTCCAAGCCATCCACACAATTCTACTGATCTATCATACCACTACCTTCTTTCCGCAATAGATCGAAGTCTAAACAGATTAGATACAGATTATATTGATTTATTTCAAACTCATAAACCACCACAAACAGAAAATGAAATTATCAATATAGAAAAAGCATTTGCAGAAATTAAAGCACAGGGGAAGGCTAATTACTGTGGTATCTCAATTGGTGTAAGATATGATATTGGTATCGAATTGTTAAAAAAAACTGATTTTATAGACGCAATTCAACTTTATTTCTCTCTTATAGATCCCATGCCGTTGAAAGAATTGCTTCCTCTTGCAAAAAAAAAGAAAGTTGGTGTTATTGTTGCCGAACCACTAGCACAAGGATTCCTTAGTGGTAAGTATAAACCGGGAATTTTTTTTCCTAAAACAGATATTCGATATTATGGTTACAGCAAAACTATACTTCATACAAAATTAGAAAAAAGCCAAAAATTTCAATTCTTAATCAAAAATTCAAGAACATTTAATCAGGTGGCTCTTTCGTATATTTTAAGCAGAAATGAAATTTCTACATGTATACCTGGCTCAAAATCTATCAGACAACTGAAATCAAATATCAAGTCATCAGAAATTAAATTAACAGATAATGAACTTAAAGAAATTTCCGTTATTCAGTCAGAGTGGATGAATTAAAATTTTTAAATTCATATTTTTTTATAAATTAATTTATTATTAATATATTAACTATAATTTTTTAATTCTGAAATTTTTAAAAGATTATTTTTTTGTAATATGTCAACTGATTTTTTTAATAAGATAAAATCAATCCCTGATTTTTCTGCTATGTCTAATAATGTATGTCTTCCATCAGACAAGTTAAGTATCCATAAGAACACAATCTCATGCATGTCTTTCTTTAGCTTATACTTTGTACTTCCTAGTTTGCTGTACAAACCCCTCTTACTTAGTTGTGGTTCACATTTTGGATTCATATTTTTGTAAATTTGATTCTGTTCTAATATCATTAAAATATATAAATAAATAGCAAAACTTTCAGAAAGATTCTCTTTTTTAACAAATTCAAAATTGTCTGCTGATGTATGATATTCTTTTGGTAGTGGATATAATGATCTGACGAGGGAACCCACTGGCATATTAAAAGCAGTAGAACAAAATTGACGTTCATCACTTCCATATGGTACAAAATCAATGATTTTGAATTTTTTGTCAGAATTTTTCAAAACAAAATTTACAACTCTATCAAGTTCAGTATTGCCCATACGTGTTTTTTTATATGTAAAAGGACCAGAGTCGCCAACACATGTAGCTACCAACCCATGTTTAATTTCCGGAATTTTTTTTTCATTAATGCTCAACCAAGTAATTGAACCTATTGTTTCGGGAATAAACAGGAATCTAAATGAATATCTATTTGTTAAACTGTTTAAGTATCTTGCCAGCATCGTAATTAACACCATACCTGATAAATTATCGTTACAAAGAGAGGGATGGCATACATAACATGTCAATAAAATTTCATCGGATCTTTCTCCTTTTATGTAAAATTCTCCATACGTTAGACTCCCATTCTTCAACGATGAATCTATAAAAACCTCATATTGACCATCAGATAATTTTACAAAATCATTATGAGTCATGCAAAAACCCCATTTCTCATCATAATACGTTGTTAGATAAGGTATATCGTTAGGTTGTTCAGGAATAGTGTAAACATGTTTCTTTAACTCTTCTAAAGAAATTTTTTTATGAACAGGAACACTGTAGTTCATCACGTGTAAATTACATTTTTTAAAATCAACAATCTTTTTACCAGTAGAATCTTTTATGAAAGCATCATTAATGTTCCATTCTTTTGGAATAGTCCAATCAAAAACAGTTGTTCCAGATGGTACTTCATGTATTTGTAATGGAATATATCTTCTGAGTATCGATAAAGTCTTTCTTACTCCGTTTCCAGTAATGCTTCTACATATGGGATACAACTCTTTCATAAGTTGATACATCTCGTTCTCTATTTCAGATTTTTCAGAAATAATTTTTTCAAATTCAACTACATTCATGTTTAGCATTGTCTGGTAGATAGTTTATAAATCGTGTTTCTACCCTTCATCATGTAGGATATTTATGAATAATTTTCCTGTAATTCTTGGAATAAATTATGGTGGACATGATACTTCTGCATGTATAACAGTAGGAGGAAAATTAGTTGCTGCATGTGAGGAAGAACGATATAATAAAGAAAAACACACGCGCGAATTTCCACAAAATGCTATTTCAGATTGTTTGAAGAAAGCAAATATTACTATTAATGAAGTAGATGAAATAGCTTTAATTTATGATCCAGTCTTTGCAATACGTGAGACCTATCTCAAAACAGCGTTAGAACATGAGGAAAGAATAGAGTTTCTTATTAATGATATTGAGAGAATTAAACAAAAATATTACATAAAAAATATAATTCGCCAAAAAACTGGATTTAAAGGAAACATCTCCTATCATTTACACCATTTATGTCATATGGCAAGTAGTTATTTTGTGAGCGGTTTTGATAAAGCTTTGTTATTAAGTCATGATGGGATGGGAGAAATAGACTGTTCTTTACTTGGAAAAGGAGAAGATGGGAAAATATCAATTTTACATGAAGGAAACCGATATCCAAACTCACTTGGTTTGTTTTATTCTGCCATAACACATTATCTGGGATGGAAACATCATAGTGACGAAGGAATAGTAATGGGTTTGGCTCCATACGGTAATGATCTGCAAAAGGTTAAACAATCTAATAAAACCTTTAGAGAAATTTTCGAAGAAATTATCTACGAAGTAGGAGATTACGAATTTGAAATAGATCGTTCATGGATTGCATATTATCAAATAAGAGATAAATGGATCAGTGAGAAATTTATAGAAACGTTTGGGCAAAAACGTCAACCAAATGGACCTATAGAGTATCATCACAAACATGTAGCTGCTGCATTGCAAAATAGATTAGAAACAATCGTATTAAACCAACTTAAGAGAGCTAAGAAACAATTTGGTTTTAACAAACTTTGCCTAGCAGGAGGTGTTGCGCTTAACTGTTCACTCAATGGTAAGATAATAGAAAGTAAAATATTTGATGAGATTTTTGTTCAACCTGCAAGTGGTGATGACGGTGCAGCTATTGGTGCCTGTTTTCTAGCAAGCAAAAAATTTTTAGATAAGCTAAAACCTATTAAATGGCATAACTTTTACTTAGGGTCTTGTTATACAAATAATGAGATCGAGAAAAGTCTACAAAAATTCAAAGTAGAATATTCAAAACCTTCTGACATCTTTAAATTAGTTGCCAATGAACTAGCAAATGGAAAAATTATAGGATGGTTTCAGGATTCTGCAGAATTTGGTCCACGAGCATTAGGAAATCGGAGTATACTTACTAGTCCATATCCTAAAACTATGAAAGATTATCTAAACAAACGTGTAAAATTCCGAGAAGATTTTCGTCCCTTTGCACCTTCTATTTTAAATGAATATACACAAGATTATTTTTATATTAATCAAGAAAGTCCACACATGTTAATCACTACAAAAGTTAAAGAAAACAAATTCCAAGATATACCTTCAGTAATACATATTGATAATTCAGCACGCATTCAAACGGTTACTGCGGAAAATAATCCTAAATTTAGAAAATTACTTGAAGCTTTTTATGCAAAAACAAGATGCCCAGTTTTATTAAATACCTCTTTTAATGTGAAAGGCCAACCTATAGTAAATTCGCCAGACGATGCAATCAGATGTTTTTTGTCTACTAACATAGATGTTTTAGCTATAGGTGATTTTTTGACAGTTAAAGACTAAAAATTAAATCATTAATTTTACTTATATTACTAAATTGTGTCATAATAGTCCCTAAAGGTTCTGCGTACTGACTATTTTAAGCAACGTAACCTTATTGTATTCAAATTTTTATTTATTTTTTATGTTAGAAGGAAAAAAAATATTGATTACTGGCGGTACAGGTTCATTGGGTCATGCGCTTACAAAGCGTCTTATTCAAAGCAAAGTAGAACAAATTCGAATATTTAGCAGAAATGAAAGTAAACAGGTTGAAATGGAAAATAAATTTAATGATGATCGACTTAGGTTCTTTTTAGGTGATGTTAGAGATTTACGAAGACTTACTTTTGCACTAGAAGACGTAGATATTGTTTTTCATGCAGCTGCATTAAAACATGTACCAAAGATTGAATACAATCCCTTTGAAGCAATAAAGACCAATGTTGATGGTTCGCAGAACGTGATTGATGCATGTTTACATCAGAATGTTGAAAAAGCAATTTGTATAGGTACAGACAAGGCAGTTTCTCCTCTTAATACCTACGGTGCTACTAAATTATTAATGGAAAAATTATTTGTTTCAGCTAAAAATTACTATAACCCGAAACGTCATAAAACAAAATTTCTAGCACTTCGATATGGCAATGTTCTAGCCAGTAGTGGATCGGTAATACCACGGTTCATAGAACAAATCAAAAATAAACAAAAAATCACAATTACAGATCCAAAAATGACTAGATTTAGCATAACTATGGAGGAAGCATTAGATTTTATTTTGAACGCTACTGAGTTAGGACAAGGCTCAGAAATTTTTGTACCTAAATTAAGAGCATATTCCATCATGGATGTAAAACAGGTTTTAACTGAATTATTGGAGGATACAGGAGAGGAGTACGTAGGAATAAGACCAGGTGAAAAATTACATGAAACTTTGATAAATAAGGATGAAATTAATTACTGCTGGGAATTAAACAACTTATACATTTTATTTAATTCAATTTCTAATATCACGAAAATAAAAAAATTATATCAAAACATAAAACCAACAGAAAACATGGAAAGCTATTCTTCCAATAAAGTTGCAAAAATTCCAAAAGATGAACTTAAGCAAATAATAAAAAACTCGGCATTATTAAACATGTAGATATAAATTCTAAATTTCTAAACTGCGTTTATTGTTTAATGATTTTCCTATCTATTAAATCATTAAAACACTCTTGAATAATTTTTTTTGAAATTTTTATAGAAGGTTTGAATTTTAATTCCTTTTCAGCTTTTTGAATATTATAGAAGAAATGATTAGTTTCTTTCGGTATATTTTTAGTTATTATTTTTATATTGCTATCTAATTTTAAAAATTTTTTTGCTATATCAAGTGACGTAAGAGGTTTTCCACTAGCTATATTGAATATTCCTAATTTTTTACTTTTATAACATAATTCTAAAGCTTTGCAAACATCAGAAATATGAATTAAATCCATCAATTGATAACCATTTCTATACTTATGAACTACTAATTTTTTTTTAAGATAATTTTTTATCATCGTTGGTATAATGTATTTGTTTGGTTGCCCCATACCATAAACAGAAGATATCCTAAGAATTATGGTTTCAAGCTCGTATAAAGTTGAATATGTTTTACACATATTCTCTGATATTAATTTAGACATTGCATAATTTGTCAAGGGATTAACTTTATGATATTCATCAATTGGCAGGTATTGTGACTTTGCGTAAACTAAATGGGTTGATGCGAAGATAAATCTTTTTACACCGTTTTTAATACAACAATCTAGAAGATTTTTAGTATTGTGACAGTTTTCTTTAAAAATTATATTTGGGTTTTTTTCATTTAATTGTGCAGCTAAATGAATAACAACATCGCATTTGTGTTTTTTTACGAATTTTTCTAAAGCTAATCTTTGGCACAACGATAAGGAGTATATTTTTTTATCATGTGAACCATGCCTGCTTAAACCAACTACATTCTCATTTTTTTTTCTTAGAAATTTTATTAAATTAGAACCAATAAATCCAGTCGCTCCTGTTATCAGAATATTCAAAAAAGATTCCTCATTTTAATAAGATTCTTTGCAGATCGTTTAGGGATGAAATTGATTTAATATATCTCATTTTTATTTCTGGAAGATAGGGAGTTTTTAAAAAAATAAAATTTATTTTCATTATTTTTGCTGACTCATAATCTTCTATCGAATTACCTATGTATAATATTTCATTTAATGATAATTGATACTTTGTGATTATGTAATGTAAAATACTGCTTTTTATTAATATGCGATTAGATTTTATAGAATTATCTAAAACAAATCCTAAATTTTTTATAAAAAAAATCCCTGTAAATAATTCAAATAAACCATTCTTCTTAAGAAATGCTCTTACCATAGGAGCATTTGTATTTGCAGAACACAAAATTAAATTATATTTAGACTTATGTAAGTTCGATAAAACTGCTTTGCAGCGAGGACGTAATTTAAGATACTGTAATGAATTTTTTAAAAGAAATTTTTTTCTATATTCTAAAAATCTTCCAACACTTTTTTCATTTTTTTGAGATCCAATTATTTTTTTTATAATATTTTTTGCTAAAAACCCCCTTCGCCTTAATTTAACTATCTTATTTATGGATGGATGTAAAATACCTAATTTGTTACAGGTAATTTTGAATGACATATAATCTAAAATATTATTGTAAGTTATTGTGTCATCAAAATCAAAAACTATGTAATTATACATAATTTTGTAAATTTGATATTTGAGATTCTAGAATAAATTTTTCTTTAAAATCTTTCAGAACATAACCATATCTGTAATTGTTCGTATTAGGAATCTCATTGAATAATTTGTAACGAGTAAGTATATCTGGTTCATTATGTCCTACTAGACTTCTTGCTCCTACAGTTCCAGAAAACCTTGGATTTATTTCAAACACTGTAATCTTATCATCTGTTTTTCGGCATTGTATATTTACAGGACCATCGGCATCAATTAACTCTGCAATTTTTAACGCATATTCTCTGACCTCTATAAATTCATCAAATAGGCCTTGAGATATACCTGAAGAAATAACAAATTTTTCATTACTGTTTGGAGAAATCATCACTTGTCGCGTAGACAAATTTCCTTTAAGAATACGTTTCATAGCGATTGAGGTGGACAATTTTCCTTTATCCGCATAAAGAATCCCAACGGTAAATTCATTTTCAATGTTGGGAACATATTCTTGAATTATAGGTTCACTACCATATTTCTTAATATATTTACAAAAAAACACTAACTCATCTATATCTTGTGCAAGATAGACATTTCGTGAACCCGAACCTAAATTGGGTTTAATTATAACTGGAAATGAATTAATCGCTTCCACATCACTTTCATCATAGAGATAAGTTTTTGGACAGCTTAATCCTTTTGACAAAAGAAACTTCATTAAACGATATTTATCTGAACAAATTTCAATCACTCTAAGAGGATTTGATAAAACTGTAATATTATTTTTGTAAAAAAGTGTAGAATTCCTTGTGATTATTTCTAATTCTTGCTCTGTACCCGGAACTAATATCTGCACTTTTTCATTTATGCAAATTTTTAATAAAATCTGAATATATTTTGAAGAATTTGCCTGAGGAATTAAATAACTATGTGAAGTTTCAAAAAGACCAACACTTAATGGTGATGAATTTGTAGCTATTATTTTATATGAATGATGGGATAGCTCAAACGCTTTCATTATCTCTCTTCCTAGACTGCCAGCACCTCCACAACCAGTTATTAGGACTGTAATTCTATCTTTATCCATTTTAGATTTTCATAGCAACTCAAAGCTTTTATGATTAGAGTCTAAAATGTAAGAATGAGTCAATATATCTACTAATTTGTTATGAATTTTTTTTTGTTTTAAACTTCTACATTCTAACTTAAAACCAGCATTTTCAAGTATCTCTATATGTTTTTTACGTATATCATAAGTTTCAGTAAAAATCTTTTTAAAATTTAACTCATGAAAACTTATCATTTTTATTAACTTCAAAAATACGGAAAAATCTTTTTCATATATATTCTCATTTGTAGATCTAACTGTATCTACCATGAATGACACTTCAGCCACCTTTGAATTCCAGTTAATATGAACTAATCCTCCATACCCAATACACAAGTTATCTAAAATAAAACTAAACAAAATCATATCCGGTCTTTGTTCTAAAAATGATTTTTTTATGACATTATTATAATACTGTATTTGTTCATTCATTGTTATAGGATTTTTTTGTCGTAAGACATCCAGCTGATCATTTCTCCATTTTCTAATGTTTTGAATATCAATTTCTCGTATTGGAATAAGCAAATAATTATCAATTGTAAAAATTTGTTTTTTAAGACACGTAAATTTATTATTTAATTTCATATCTAAATCACAAAAATTTTCATTCTTAATCATTTAATATTATCGAATAAGTTCTTCATTTTAATGGAAACAGAGATAGTAGCCGAAATTGGCTCTAATTGGGAAGGAGATTTAACAAAAGCCAAGAAGGTAATATTTGAATGTAAAAAAATTGGTGTAAACGTCGTTAAATTTCAAATGTGGCGTGCAGAAGATCTTTATTCAAAAAATCACCCAGATTGGACAATAATAAAAAAATCAGAACTTACATTTGCTAAAGCAAAAAAAATAAATGAATTTGCAAAAAAAATGAAAATAGAATTTTTTTGTAGTGTATTTTATCCTGAAGCGGTTGGCTTTTTAGAATTATTACAAGTAAAAAGATACAAGGTAGCATCAAGAACTTGTTTATTAAACGATCCATATTCTTTTGAAACTCTTCTAGCAATAGCTAAAACAAAAAAACCAGTTATTGTTAGTATGGGTATGGGTGGTAACATTAAACAGATAAAAAAGATTTTTACAAGAAATCAAGTAACCTTTTGTTATTGTATTTCAGAATATCCTTTACAATTTGAAAAAATTAAATGGAAAGAAGCATTGAGATATAGTGGTTTCTCTGATCATACATTGGGAACTGCAGCTCCTATCTTATTTACAATATTAAAAAAACAAAAAGGAGCAAAAAGAATAATTATTGAAAAACATACAAAACTGAAAAATTCACAAGGACCAGACGCTTCTTCTTCTATAGATACCTCTCAGTTAGCTTCTATGATAAGTAATATACGAACATTTGAAAAAACAATTTTTAACTAATTAATTCATATTTTATAAATTCACTAACATGAAAATTCATTTGTGAATTTAATAATTTTCTTTATATCCTCATTTGTCAAATTTGGGTGTGATGGAATTGTAACTATATTTTTCCCTACATAATCAGTTGTAAATAATTTTTTATTTGATTTGTAAAAACTAAACTGATGTATGGGTGTATAATGAATACCCGTCTCGATTCCACATTCTTGCATTTTTTTCCTAAATTGATTTCTGTTTTTAACAATAATCCAATAAAAATGGTAGGCACAATTTTTATCAAAAGGCATTTTGTGTTCTAAATTAATCTCTTCATGGTACTGTTTCGCAATATTTCTTCGAATTTTATTATTTTTATCAAGTTTTTTTAACTGTTGCAAACCAATAGATGCTGAAAACTCATTCATGTAATAATTCCATCCTAATTCTTTTACATCATAATGTACATTTTTCCTATCAGTAATACCACACCATCTTCTAGCCAACAGAATTTCTTTCATTTTTTTATAATCAGTATGATTTATAGTGATTGCTCCACCTGTAAGCATCGCTAAATTCTTAACTGGATGAAAGCTAAAACAGGCAAGATCTCCAATACTTCCGATTTTTTTATTATTAAAATTTGCACCACATGCATGAGCTGCATCTTCTATCAATAAACATTCATTTTCTTTAGCAATTTTCTTTAATTTGGTAATGTCTACTGGCATACCGCCAAAATGAACCAGCAAAATCACTCTAGTTTTATTTGATAATTTTTCTTCAACCTTAGTAGGATCAATACATAGAGTTTCAGGTTCAACGTCTACAAAAACTGGTTTGCCACCATTGTAAATGATTGAATGTGCCGTACTGACAAAAGATAATGACGGCAGAATGACCTCTTTATTTTTTAAATCGAATAATGAAAGTGCTAAATGTAATGCAGCAGTTCCACTATTTAATGCCACACAAACTTTTGTATTGATATATTCTTTGAATTTTTTTTCAAATATTGCAACATTTCCAGTACCAGTGCCAGATGCCCAAAAACCACTTTTTAGTATTTTTTGTATAGCTAGACTTTCTTGTATTCCAACTACAGGATCAAAAAGCTTTATTTTTTTTATCATGAGTTGATTTTTAATATTTTTGAATAAATAAATCACTTGTGATGCTTTTGACCTTATCTGTTATTCTTAAGTCATATTCTGTATTAATTCCAATAACGACTAGATTATAACACATTTATTTTCTAGATTTAATAAACTCCTCATCTTCTTTAGAGGATTTCAAATCACCCTCATTTCGGCTTACATTTTTATTTATTTCAAATATTTTAGGCTCCTTTTTATACAAATCCAATATATCGCCTAATAAAATTGGTCTTTTATTTATTTTAGAAATAATTAATCGTACCACTTGAAGATCTTCTGTTCTGTCTACACACCATCTTAGATGTGAAATATTTTTTGAATTTGATACATTAAATATTTTAAATTCATTTTTATGTTTTTGAATATATGAAGTAACATGTTCTCTTTCAGAAGGCAACCTTGCATGATTCCATGCAATTTCAAGTGCTTTAAAAGAAATTATTTCAACCTCAGTTCCATATGGAAAAGTATATGGCAGAAAGTTTGTAACATAATCAAATGAATTTGATTTAAATTTTTCAATTACTCTATCAACTATTTGAGGATCAATAAGTGGTTTATCTGAGGGTATTCGTACAATTGTAGAAAATAAAAATTTTTTTGCACATTGATAATACCTATCTAAAACATCCTTTTGACTTCCTCTAAAACAATCAATACCAATGCTATTTGCAAATTTTTCTATGACATCATCTTCTTTAAGATTTGTAGTTGCAATAACGATTTTTTCAATTAGTTGGCAATTTTGTAATTGTTTTATAACATAGAATAATATAGGATTTTTTTCATCTAATTTACTCATAACTTTGTTGGGCAATCTTGTTGAACCCATACGAGCTTGAATTATACCGCCTATCATTATTGAAACTAGAAGTTTGGCAGGTAATTAGAGTAATTATAATATTTTCGTTGAATTGTATAGTTCAATAAAAAAGGGTTAATTTGGGCTCTAAAAAATGACATATGTGAAAGATAAAATCCTTATGTGGTGTGACACTACATTTGTATATTTCAATCTAGCTTATGCTATACAAAAAAACTATGATTGTGATCTTTATTCAATTATTGACATTCCTGACAAAGCAAAAAAATTTTTTGAGCAACAAAAATTTGTTAATTTTAACAAACTTTGGTTTTTACATGATTATATATCTAAAACAAAAAAGAAACCAAATTTACAATACTTAAAATCCATTGAAGAAAAATATCATATCAATTTATGGTTAATTGCTTTTAATGATAGGATTTTTTATAAATTTAATGATTATTACAAATTTACCACTGATGAAGTGTTATCAATTTTAGAGCAAGAATGCAGCTTATATGAAAGTATTCTTGACGAAATAAAGCCAGATTTTGTTTTAATACCCTCAACAAACCAACAACAAAATCAACTTTTTCATGATGTGTGTAAAGGTAAAGGAATTAAGATATTGATTACCGGTTCTGCTAGATTGGGACAAAAAATGATTGTTTCAACTGAACTTAATAAACTTGATAATTTTGACATAAATTTTGAAGATAATCAAAAAGAAATGACCAACAAAGAATTGGAGGAATATTTAAAATTACACGACCCTAGAAAACGACTAACCTCCAAAACTGGTAAATGGCAAAATTCAAACACAGATTATTTTAAGGCCATTTTACATTATATTTTTTCTTCAAACACTAATGTTTCATCACATTATTCATATTATGGAAGAACAAAATTAAAAGTAATTATTAAAACACTTCTTTATACGCTAAAAAAAAGATATCGAGAATTTTTTATGAAAAATAATCTAGAATATGAAATTGATGAATCAAAGCCTTTCATATATTTTCCATTACATCAAGAACAAGAACGAGCCTTGCTAATAGGAGCACCTTTTCATACTAATCAACTCGAATTGGTTCGAAGTATAGTAAAATCTTTGCCTGTTGGTTACAACTTATATGTTAAGGATCATCATGCAATGGTTTTACGTGGATGGAGAAGTGTTTCAGAATGCAAAGAAATTATGAATTTACCTAATGTGCATATGTTACATCCTTCAGTATCAAATGAAAATATTATGGCAAAATGTTCTTTGGTCATAACTGTAAACGGAACCCCTTCACTAGAAGCTGCTTTTCATTTAAAATCATCTATTATTTTTACAGATACTGGATATTTTGATCTTCCTTCTATGTATAAAATTAAAACAATTGAAGAGTTACCTCATGCAATAAGAACATCACTACAAAAAAAGGTTGAATTGTCAGATGTAAGCAGATATGTGAATTTAATAGAAAAAAATTCGTTTAATTTTGATCTTGCTGGAATTTTTATGGAATTTGCAGAAACGTTTCATCATAGCGGTTTTTTAGTCGATACAGAAATATCAATATCAAAAATGAAAACTTTTATCAAAAACCATGAAAAACAATTTAACACATTTGCAATAGAATATATTAAAAAAATTAAACAATATAAAAAATTTATTTCAAATAAATACTCTTAAAAATTAGAAATTATATAGTAGATAAGGAAGTACGATTTTGAAACCTATCTGTTTTATAGGAGCAAGAGCAGGATCCAAAGGGGTTCCAAGTAAAAATATCAGAATGATATCAGGTAAACCCCTCATAGCACACACAATTATAAAGGCAATTAAATCAAAAATTTTCAGTCACGTAATAGTTTCTACAGAAGATAAAAAAATTGCTTCAATAGCAAGAAAATTTGGTGCTGAAGTCCCGTTTACCCGTCCTAAGAAGTATGCTAATGATACTGCTACTATGGAAGACGTTTTATTACATGGGTTGAAAAAGCTCTATTCACTTGGATATAAGTTTGATAAATGTGTGTTACTAGATGCTACGGTTCCATTCATACGAATTAAAGATGTTGAGGGTTCTTTAGATTTATTACAAAAAAGTAAATTTGGTTTAGTATGTGGAGTATATAGGCAGCATCTTAATCCCTATTATAATATTGTAGAATCAAATTCCAAAGGGTTCCTAAAGTTGGTTAAACCTCCAAAAAAAAAATTTAGAACCAGACAAGAATCACCAAAAGTTTATCAATTAAATGGATTAACTGTATTGAAAGTAAAAGAATTTTTAAAAAATGGCTATAATTTGTCAAAAGCTCAACCTTATCAAATACCTCTTGAAAGTGGATTGATGATTGATACCGAGTTTGAATTCAAAGTAGCTGAGTGTATGTTTAAAGATTTGTATAAATTATGATCTAGTATTAAAAATATTGAAGCAAAAACAATAGTATAGAATTTCTAAAAGAAAAGTAAATCTGTTGACTTGGCAAAATTAAAATGAAGTATTAGACTTTTATGACTAGACTATATATTATATAGTTACTTTTTAAAGACGTTCCATGGAAAAAAGTAAAAAAGATCTAAAATTGCTTTTTGTTAAACCTTGTCTAAGACCCGGCGGTTTTACTAAACTTCTTCCTGTAGGAATGGCATCAGTCATGACATATTTTAATGAAAAAGGCTATGACTTCACTCTATTGGATATCGATATTAATGAATATGATGACGCATATGTTGAAAATTATTTAAAAAATAATCATTTTGATTTTATTCTTACCGGCACTATAATCACTCATTACAAATGGATAAAGTGGTTTGTTAACACTGCAAAAAAACATCAACCAAATTCAAAAATAATTGTTGGTAACTCTGTTGCAAGCTCAATTCCTGAACTATTCCTTCAAAAAACAAGAGGTGACATTGTTGCTATCGGAGAAGGTGAGATTTCCGCATACGAAGCTGTCGAAGCAATTCGTTTAGGAAAGGATCTTCATAACGTGGAAGGAATTGCGTTTAGAGATAAAGAAGGAAACATTGTTAAAAATCCACCAAGAAAAGCTGCAAACATTAATGATTTTCCAATGATTAATTGGGATTATTTTGATGTGGAAAGATATATCACTCAACCAAAAACATTTCCTGACGAGGATATAAAACCAGAAGATATGCGCGCTTTGCCAGTTATTACTGCTAGAGGATGTGCGTTTAAATGCTCATTTTGTCATTATGTATTTTGGGACGATCCTTATAGAAATAGGACTCCAAAATCAGTTTTAGATGAAATTAAACATAATCAAGAAAAATATAATATCAAATACATTAATTTTTGGGACGATCTAAGTTTTGCTTCTGCAAAACAAATGGAAAAATTTTGTGATGCAATTCTTGAAAGTGGTTTAAAATTTAAATGGATTGCATCAATTCGTGTTGATTTATTTTCCAGATCCCATCTGTCAGATGAAGATGCGCTAAGAGTTGCAAAGAAAATGAAACAAGCTGGTTGTTTTTCATGTGGATTTGCACTAGAATCAGGAAATCCTGAAATTTTAAAGATGATGAATAAAGAAATTGAGGTTGATGCATTTTATAAAACAGTTAGTACCTTGAGAACAGCGGGAATTATTTCTCAAACAACTGTTCTTTTTGGATATCCTATTGAAACAAAAGAAACTATCAAGCAAACTTTTGATCAATGTCTAAAAGCTGGTTTATATCCAAGCATTGGGTTCCTTATGCCTTTACCATATACTGGAATGTATGACTATGCAAAACAAAATGGTTTCATCACTGATGAAGATCGTTATTTAGAATCTCTTACAGAAAGACAGGACATCTGTCTAAACATGACAAAAATGACAAATGAAGAAATTATGAATGAAATAAAAGCTGGTGCTAGAAAGTTAAATGAAATGCTAGATCTAGGTTTAACTGAAGATACATATATTAGAACAAAAGGATACAAAAACCGATTAGATAATTTGAAAAAACGAAAACAATTACTTGATCCAGAAAACCTGGAACGAAATGAAAATGATGTTAGTTTCAATTATTCTCAAACTGAATTTAAATTTCAAAAACAAAAAAATTAATCATGAACATTGCACATAAAAACCATCGTTTCTCAACATGTTTTTAAAAAATTTCTTTTAGAATTAAGTGCAAAAACTCTTTATCATTTTAATCCATTTGGAAAAATTAACTCACAAACGGTCAATTCAATAGTTAAAAATGAACTAATTCGTAAGGATAAGATTAAATTTTTTTCATTTATAGATAATGAATTAATAGCTTATAGTTATTTAACAAAATTTGAAAAACCTTCAAAAAAACATAATTGTATTTTGGGAATAGTTATAGCCGATAAATGGCAGAAAAAAGGATTTGGAAGAAAAATTTGTGAACATATGATTTGTCATGCTTGGAAAAAAAACTTTAGAAAAATTTGGTTAACAGTTTTTGTTGATAACCAAAATGGTCTTAACTTATACAAATCATTAGGATTTGAAATTGAAGGAATTTTTATGGATGATGAAATAACTCATAAAAAAAAGAGGACTGTCATTAGTATGGCAATTTTTAAAAATTCTTCTGCAAATTATCAAAAGCGTAAACAAATTTGGAAACAACTGGAAAAAAACACTCAATAAAATTTTTCTTTAATTATAATAATCGATTGTACGTTTAAGGCCTTCATATAATGAAATTTTAGGCTTCCAATTAAGTGTCTTTTTTGCCAATCTTATGTCTGCATGTAATTTTGTTCCTTTTTTTTTCTTAGCACTTGCATTATAATAAAATGTCTTTTGTTTGTTTAAAATTTTGGTAATAATTTCAGCTACTTGTTTTATTTGATAACCTTTTCCACCACCAACGTTAAAAATTTGCCCAAATGGCTTTTTTATCACAACTTGTTTTATACAATTTGCTAAATCTTCAACATGTAAAAAATCCCTTGAGTCTTGTGGAGAGCCCTTAAGCTCTATCTTTTTTGTTTTAATTTCTTTTATTTTTTTTATTATATCTGGAACGAAATAACCATAAGGTTGTGATTCTCCATAAATATTAAAAAATCTAAGTATTGTGGTAGGCACACCAATTTTATGATAATATTTACAGTATAACTCGCCACTGAATTTACTGATCCCATAAGGTATTGATGGATTTATTGGATGATTTTCATTAATTGGTAGGTACCTTGGTTGTCCATAAACAACAGCGGATGAAGAATAAATAAAGTGATTTATACCAAATTCTTTACAACACTCTAACAGATTTACTGTTCCAAGAATATTAGTTTCCAAATCATGTGGGGGATATGCTATACTTGTAGGGGGGTGTGCGTTTGCAGCTAGGTGAATAACAACTTGTGGTTTTTCTTTCTTAAGAAACTCTGAAATCATATATCTGTCAAAAATATTATGAATTTTATTTATGGCAACATCAAACTCAACTACATTTTTGAAAGCTTTTTTTACATTTATTCCGATGAAACCTTTAGATCCTGTGATCATAATTTTAGGTTCTGGCATGGTGGTGTTCTGTATCCAAAACCCATATAAGTATTCGATTTTTTTGTGAACAAACTAAAAACACATATTTGAACTATTTTTTGGTATTCTTAAAGGAAAAATGCCAGATCAAATCAAAATACCTTGGAGTAAACCTGCTATAACTAATGAAGAGGAAGAAGCAATGCTTAGTGTAATAAAAAGTGGATGGTATACACAAGGAAAAAAAACTCGTGAATTTGAAACAAATCTTTCTGAATATTTATCCTCTAATGTGGTTGTTGTAAATAATGGTTCTTCAGCTATAGCCTGTGCTTTGCTTGCACATGGCTTAAAACCAAATGACAAAGTTTTAGTTCCCGATTTTACATTTTTTGCAACATTATCAGTTCCTAAAATGTTAGGTGCTTCCGTACTTGTTGGAGATATTGACAAATCCACCCTTAACATGACACCTGAAACTGTGGAAAAAATTGTTAAAGAAAATGATATAAAATTTGTAATACCTGTAGATGTAGGAGGTTTATCTGTTGACATTGATGCATATTTAGAACTTTCAAAACGTTATAATTTTATTTTAATAGAAGATGCGGCTGAAGCCATTGGTTCTGAATATAAAAACAAAAAAAATGGATCATTTGAACATACTTCGATTTTTAGTTTCCATATGGCAAAAACAATAACAACAATCGAGGGTGGTTGTATTTCTACAAAAGATGAAAAATTATTAAAGAAAATTTTGCAAATTAGAGATCAAGGTCGTATTGCTTCTGGACAATATGTACATGATCTTATAGGATCAAATTTTCGTACAACTGATTTACAATCAGCTATGGGTATATGCCAACTAGAGAAAATTGGAAGTTTTCTTAATAAAAGAGCTTCAATAGCTAATGAATATAAGAATAGAATAAACGGACTTCAATTTCAACACATTCCGAACTATGCAACTGCGCACAGCTACATGATGTTTTTTGCATTATCTGAAGATAAAGAAAATAGAGACAAACATCTTTTATCTCTCAGAGAAAATGGGATAGATGCGAGAACTGGTTGGCTTCCATTACATCTGCAACCATCAAATCCAGAATTAACTAAGTTCAATTGTCCAAATGCTAAGGAAATATACGATAATTCGTTTACTTTACCGATCTATAATTCTATGACAAAAGAAGAAACCAAGTATGTTATAGAAAAATGTAATTTGTCTTAAAAATTAAAACAAATTTTTAATATTATTTAATTAATTTATTACTTTTTCTACAATTTGAATATTAGATTTTATTTTTGATATATCCAAATTCATTGTTTCTAGTATTATTGGTATGTTTTTGAATAATTTTAATTTTGAAACTTGCCAAGATCTTTGTGTTAAACTTTTATGCTGATCATGCAAGCCATCATTATTACTAACATGAACTGCTGAAACCTTATTTTGACAAAGCTTAACGAATTCATTTTTATCAAATTTTAACCAATGTGAAGTTACAGAAGTATGACCTAGATCTAACAATAAACCAACTTCTTTTTTTTTGAAGAATTTATAAAATAATTTAATTTCAGAATAATTTGCAAACAACAATAGTTCATTTTTTCCATTTACTAAATTGAATTTTTGAACAACATTAGGTTCCATAGCGATTTTTATTCCCCGCGCTTTTGCATAACTGAAAATCTCTCTTACAGACTCTACAAAGATAAAGATGGAATTTTTTCTACTTGCGATATTTTTTCGATGAAATCTTTTTCCTAATTGAAGTGGATCGACTGTGAATCCTGCATGAAATGTATAGAATGGACTTTCAATTTGGGCACATAAATTAATCGCAGTTTTTGCAAGCTTAATGCTTTTTTCTCTAATAATTTTTTTTTGAGATGCTAGATTAAAATTAAAGGAATTTTTAGGTGGTGGAAAATAATTATGAATTAAAAAATTAAAATTAAATTTTTTTAGTTTCTTTACATCAAAAAAGGTGTGAATTGAACCTAATTCCACATTTTCAAATCCAGCTTTTTCATATTCATTTAACACTCTAATTACATTTCTAGGATTCTTTAAACAATTAGTTGATACATAAATCATATTACAAATGTTTCCTGAATCTTGTTAATTTTATATGTATTACTTGTATTTGTTTAGGAAGATACAATTAGTCAAAATAGAAAAAGCACTCTTAAATAATCAATGATATTGTGATTAGATTATTTTGATAGCAACATATTATATGATTAATCATCCATAAACAGAATTGACAAAAACTCTGATTTTTTTAGATAATAAAGAAGATCTAAATTTTTTGAATATAACAAAAAACAAATTCGATACAAAAATTTTTTCATTTAATATACATGTACACAATTTACTCTATGAAAAAAATATCCCACATGAAATAGCAGAAACTTATTTTCTAAAGAACGATCGTTTTAAAATTTTTGATACTACAGTTTCTTGCTGGGATTGGAATGAAAAAATATGTTCATCAAAATCTCTAATATTTGAAGAAATAGATTTACTAGGAATTTTTGATACTGCTGAGTTCCATCATCTTATAATCCATGAATTATATCTTTTTTTATTAATACAAAGAATCATCGAAAAAGAAAAACCTACAAAAATAATTACAACAGAACATTTTTCTAAGATAATAAATTGTCTTAAAAATAATAAAGAAATCAACATTGAAACACATCATAGTAAACCACATAAATTTTTAATTCCATGGAATAAAATACTCATTAAATTTAATATCGGAAAAATTCCAATCTCACTACCGATATCACGTTTTATATACATAAATTTAAAAAATCTTATAGATTTAACATTAGCATCAATTTTTGGACTATGGTTTGATTTTAATAAAAAAAAATCAGTTCTCTTTCTAGAATTTAATTCGGCACAATATAAAAAACTGTTAGAAAAATGCAGTAAATTTGAACGAAATTTAATTTTCTTTAATAGGAGAAGACCTACCTTTTGGAGTTTTTCTTCAATTCAAATACTTCAAAGTTATAATGTTAAGATAATTAGCTCCGAAAAAATGTTGAATTATTCGGAAAAACAAAAAGTTAAAACTCTAACAAAGGATTATGCCAAAAAACTGGAAAAATTATGGAATGATGATACAAATTTTAAAATGTTTTTTATTAATGAACAATCCTTTTGGCCGTTAATCAAAAATGTATTATTTGAAATTTACAAAAAAAGATTATCAGAATACATTTCTCTAATACTTTCATCTAAAAAAATACTTAATACTATAAACATCAGTTGTATTGTTTCTCTTAACGCAATTGGGGAAACTGAAAAAGCTATTCTAGGTTTAAATAAAAACAAAATCCCTTCCATAGTTTTAGAACACGGATTTACTAATTATGACGTTCCGGAATTGTCTAGATTTGATGTATTTCATAGATTTTTTAATGATAAAATTGCTGTTTGGGGTAAGTTACAAGAAAAATATTTCATTGAATATAGGAAAATATCTAAAGAAAAGGTTCTAATCACCGGCAGTCCAAGACATGATTCTTTTTTCCTAAATCAAACTATGCTTAAAACAAATTCTCAAAAAATTATTCTTCTTACTCCTGGTAATCTTGATGAATCTAATGCTCAATTTGATACTCTTACTTTTATTAGATATGAAAAACTATTAAGAAAAATTTTATCAGTTGTAAAAAAAATGAAAAATGTTAGATTGATTGTAAAATTACATCCTTCACAAGATCCAGCTATAGATTATATTAAAAAAATAATAACTAAATTAGATTCAAGCATACCGATTTACCAAGTAACTCCAATTTTGGATTTGATTAGAAAATGTGATGTTATGATAAACATAATGTCTGATGTGGTAATTTCAACGGTAGTTCTTGAAGGATTAATACTAGACAAACCAATATTGAATATTATAATGATGGATAAAACATATGAATTTGAATGCATTAAGGATAGCGCTATTCTTTCAATATCAGATAAATCAGAATTAGAGCATCATCTAGTCAATATACTTGAGAACGATGAACTTCGTAACAAATTGATAACAAACGGCAGAAAACATGTAAAAAGATATCTTACCAATACTGGAAATGCATCTGAATATCTGGCAAATATTTTAAATTCATACTAAAATAAAAATTCTTCATACATAATCTAAATAAAATATATTTGAAAATGGCTACTAATTTCATATGAAAACTAATATTGTTGTATAAATTTAAGAATTCATTTGAAGTCTATTATAATTGGATATGGTTCTATAGGTAAACGGCATTACCAAAACCTTCATTCAAAATTTAAAATCCAATCTTTAGTTTGTACTAAAAATATTGTTCATAATAATAAAAAACAAATTCAACATTTTAGTTCTATTGAAAAATGCCTTCAAACAAAACCTGAGATTGGATTTGTAACTAATGTTACAAGCGCTCATGTTAAGACTGCTACACAATTAGCAAATTCTGGCTGCAATATTTTCATTGAAAAACCACTTTCTAATTCATTTAATGGAATAAAAAATCTATTAAATGTTGTTAAACAAAAAAGGCTCATCACTTTGATGGGATGTGTAATGAGATTTCATCCCTGTATTAAAAAAATAAAAAAACTCATCGACGATGGAAAAATTGGCAGAGTCATCTACGCTAGATCAGAAAATGGTACTTTTCTCCCTTATTGGCATCCATATGAAGATTATAGACAAAGCTACGCATCAAGAAAAGAATTAGGTGGTGGTGTAGTTTTAACATGTATACATGAAATTGATTATCTTTATTGGTTTTTTGGAAATGTAAAAGAAGTTTTTGCAATTACAGGAAAATTTAGTGATTTAGACATTAATGCCGATGATTTATCATCGGCATTGCTTCGATTTAAAAATAATGTTGTAGCCGAAGTACATCTAGATTTTTTTCAACGACCAAATTTTAAAAGTTGTAAGGTTGTAGGTACTAAGGGGACAATATATTGGGATAGTTATAGAAATTCTGTCCAAGTGTATGATAATAAAAAGGAAAAATGGATTGAAAAATTAAAACTAAAAAAATATGATATTAATGAAATGTATGTAGACGAATTGAATCATTTTATAAAATGTGTAAAAGAAAAGAAAAAAACCATTAATGATATATTTGATGGTGCAAAGGTTCAAAAAATTGCATTAGCAATATTGCAAGCTTCAAAAACAAAGAAAATGATTCAAGTGAGATGAAAATGCCAAATTCTGAAATATCAAGAATTTTTGATTTAGCAAATAGAAATATTGTATTAACTGGCTCTGCAGGATTACTTGGATATCAATACGCACACATTCTAAGTCAAGCAGGTGCTAATGTGATCTTAGTTGATATTAATAGAACAAAAAACAAACAATTAGAAAAAGAACTTATTCAGAAATATAATACACAACCACGAGCTTATTATGCAGATATTTCAAAAAAAATTCAAGTGCAAAATCTTAGAAAAGCAATAGTTTCTAGATATAAAAAAATTGATGTATTAGTAAATAACGCTGCTTTTACCACTAAAGGTTCTCAGACCACGTCTAGCAAAACATACTTACCTTTTGAAAAATTTCCTTCAGAAATTTGGGATCAATCACTAGCAATCAATTTGACAGGAATTTTTTACTGTTGTCAAGAATTTGGAAATGTCATGTTACAGGAAAAAAAAGGTGTTATTGTGAATATTTCATCTACTTATGGATTAGTAGGAGCTGATCAACGAATCTATGGAAAAAGTAAATTAAATTTACCTGTTTCATATGCAGCTACAAAAGGCGCGATTGTTAATTTAACTAGGTATTTAGCTGCTTATTGGCAAGGAAAAAATATTCGAGTAAACACACTTTCACCTGGAGGAGTTCTGGATACAACATATCAAACAAAAGAATTTGTGAAGCAATATTCTAAAAGAACAATGCTGGGAAGAATGGCTAGAAAAAATGAATATAACGGAGCATTATTATTTCTCGTATCTGATGCATCATCCTATATGACTGGTTCAAATTTGGTTATAGATGGTGGCTGGACAGCTTGGTAACTTTTGATTTTTAAAATTTGAATTTATTTGATATGCATTTATCTATTAATTTTTTCACACTGACGAATTAATCCCACTAAATTCTTTAATTCATCAAAATCAAAACTAACATTATTATCAATAAAATTTTTTGATTTATTTAAGGTTACATGTACTTCTATAATCTCTGATTTTAAAATTGCTGCAGTCAGGGGTGCAACAATATTAGGACAATGATTTGAATAACCATTAAAATCTCTCAAGTTCTTAAAATCTAATTCTTCAAGACTGCAAGGATATTTTGGGACACAGTATAACCATTTTATGTTAGGTTTTTGAAAATATTTTGTTTCTTTAGGGCTTTTTTGTGAACTAATAATTACTTCTTTTTTAGTTTTGAAAACTTGCTCTAAAAGTTTTGATGATTTATTATTAAATAATGTTATACCATCAAAATGTCTTATTTTAAACCTTTTAACAAACGGATTCACCATTTCTACTGCTTCTTGATACATAGGAGTGCAAAACCATTCAATACCAACAATTTTTGTAAGGTCATTAATTTTTTCTATATTTTCTTTTGATATAGATGATTTCATTAATCGAGATTTTTCAGGATGATTTTTAACAATTTTTTCGTCAAATGCTTGAAATTTAACTGCATTACAACCACATTCTTTTGATTTTAGTATCATGTTATAAGCAAGGTCCAAATCACCATCCCAATTTACGCCTATTTCGGCAACTATGAAATTATTCATATTCTATTAATTCACCATAAATTATTTCAGAGAAGAATTTAGATAGTTAATATCTTTTCTTTTTGTACAAATAATTATGGTAATTTTTGTTTGAGCACAAAAATTAACAACATCTTGCTTATCTTTTAATCCATAACATACTACGAGAACTTTCTTCCCAGTATTTGACTAATTATTCAACCAATTAAGAATTTTTGATCATTGATTAGATTGTTTGCATGAAAACAATACATGAAAGCAATATATGAAAGCAAAATTTTTTAAAAAACATTTGTTATCAAAAGACCTTGTTATAGGATTAGGAGAAATCGGAAATCCTATTTTGAAAGTTTTGGAAAAAGGATTTCCTACTTTTGGTTTTGATGTTAATCCAAAATTAATGGATCAAAAAAAATATAAAAAATTTGAAGATAGAAAAACAATTCTAGTTCACATATGTATTCCTTATTCTAAAATATTTGATAAATCCATAATTAAAATTAAAAAGAAGTATGAACCACAAGGGATTGTTATTCACAGTACTATCCAAGTTGGCACTACTGAAAGATTACAAAAAAAATTAGATATCCCAATTATTTATAGTGCTACTAGAGGTGTGCATAAAAGAATGTTAAAAGATCTTAAACGTTATACAAAATTTTATTCAGTTTTTAACTGGGCGCCAAATTCCAGATGGGCAAGTAGACTGTTTTCTAAGAGAATGAAAAAAATTGGAATAAAAACAAGAAAAATGACAAATCCTACAACACTAGAGCTTGCAAAAATTGTAGTTGATACATCTTACTACGGTTGGTTAATTAACTATGCACAATTAAGTAGTATCATTGCCATGAACCATAATGTTGACTACGACGAAATGTGGTCATTTTCAGATGAAATTCACCAATTTTTAGGCAATAGACCAAAAATGTATCCAGGTTTTATTGGTGGACATTGTGTAATTCCAAATTTGGATCTAGTTAACAATCAAACATTAAAACAGATTAAAAAAATTAACAACTTCTACAAAAAACAATTGTAAAGAATGGTTGCAGTTTAATTTTTATAAAAACTATTTGCGTTAATGTAACTATAGTTTTTTCTTTACATAATCAATAGCTGATATAGGACTCGGGTTTGTTTTTGTTAATACTGCTTTATAGATGGTACAATAATCCAGAAGATAAATCAAAGTAACTATTTTTGATAATATGCTACCTTTGACTGAGATAATTTCTTGGTAATCTATATCGTTTTTTTTAAAATATTCTTTTAATATTTGCCATCTTTCCTTGGTTTTTATATAATCATCTTTGCCTCTAATAATTATAGGATTTACGTTTGATGGTTTTTCCCATGATACTATTCCATTATGAGAAGATTCAAGGATATCTTCTGCCATGGCATGAATTTTTGCATTTTCTTGTAGAGAATTTTTGAATCTTATTGCAATTGCTTGTAATCCATGTGGATAATAGATCAATGGAATACCGGATATCCAATTAGCTAACTTTAATGAAGGATTTGTAACAGTTAAGTTTGTTGAGCCAATTTTTTTCCTAACATGATGCATGTTTTGAATAGACTCTATAATATCGCTTTTTTTTATAGGCAGGATCAATTTTAGAGATTTTAGCATTGTGTATAGATATACGGTAAATGAGGCTCTTGGAGAATGAACGAAAGGTACTTTGATGTAATTTATGTTATATTTTTTACAATACACTTCCATTTTTCCACCAGAGAAAAATGCAACAATTTTACTCTTTTTCTTTTTAGCTAATTGTAAAATTGAAAGTGTTTCTACAGTATTACCAGATACACTTGTTGTTACTACTAAAGTATTAGAATCAACAGTTTTTGGAAGAAGATATCCTTTGACTACAGAAACATGAATGTTTGTTTTTGATAAAATTGATGAAAAAACATCTCCTAATGCACCCGAACCACCCATTCCAGCAAAAACTATGTGATCTATTTTTTTAAATTTTATAATTTTATTATTACTTCCATAAGCACATTTTGAAATTTCAGGCCATTTATCATAAACTTGGTGCATCCCTTGTACATCATAGTTATTTAATAACTTTAAAACGTGCATTCTTTGATAAAAATAATATCATAATAAAATGTTTAACTACTCATTAAGCTAAAAATTCAAAAATGGAGAGATAATATTTAAGCAGAATTATAACAACATATCAGATGACTCTTAGAACAATTGAATGGAAAGATAATTCTGTTGTAATGATTGATCAAACTAAACTCCCAAATAAATTAGTATATGTAACATATACAAATTACAACGAAATCGCAAATGCGATAAAAACTTTGATAATTCGAGGTGCGCCAGCAATAGGTGTAGCTGGAGCCTTTGGTTTAGCGTTAGCTGCATTACAAAGCAAATCCACTACTAAGGATCAATTAATTGCTGATATGGAAAAAGCAAAGAAAATTCTTTACGAAACAAGACCAACTGCTGTAAATTTAGCTTGGGGTCTTGATAAAATCATAGTAGTTGCTAAACAAGGAAATGATGTTTCTGAAATTAAAAAATCTGTAATTAATACCGCAAAACAAATGGCAGAGGAAGATGTTCAAATTAATATGAAAATGGGAAAGCATGGCACTAGCTTATTTGAAAATAATGATACCGTAATGACACATTGCAATGCAGGTGCTTTGGCAACTGTCGCGTATGGTACAGCATTAGGGGTTATACGTGCCACTAAAGAAAATGGTAAAAATATCAAAGTTATTGCAACGGAAACAAGACCAGTACAACAAGGGTCACGACTTACAGCATTTGAATTAAAACATGATGGTATTAATGTCAGTCTAATTCCAGATACTGCTGTCGGATATACAATGGCTAATGGTTTGGTAAACAAAGTTATTGTAGGCGCAGATAGAATCTTACGCACAGGTCATGTATTCAATAAAATAGGAACATATCAGGTTGCATTAATTGCAAAACAACACAGAATCCCTTTTTATGTGGCAGCTCCTTTATCATCATTTGATCTAAAAAGTAATCCTAAAGATGTAATAATTGAACAAAGAAAAGCAGAAGAAGTTACTCAAGTGGGAGATAGAAAAACTGCACCAGAAGGGATAGACGTAATAAATCCCGCATTTGATATGACACCTCCTGAATTAATAACAGGAATAATTACTGAAGGCGGTATTGTAAAACCTCCTTTTGAAGAATCTATTAAAAAATTATTTAAAGCTAATAAATAGAAAGCTTTTATTGTTTTTAATAAGCTTTTTAAAAATATGAACACAGTGAAACCAGAGCAGATTAGAAATTCATTAAAACAATGTATGGATCCAGAGATCCCAATCAATATAGTTGATATGGGATTGATTTATGGAATCGATGTATCCGACAATAATGATGTTAAAATAAAAATGACTATGACAACTCAAGGCTGTCCTTTACATGAAACCCTTGTTAGCGATGTAATGAGATATGTAAAAAAGGTATCAGGAGTAAATAATGTCAAAGTCGATATTGTCTGGGATCCACCTTGGTCTATAGATAAAATGTCTGATGAAGCAAAGACCATGCTCAAGAATATGGGAACTAGAAACACACCCGCCCCCATAGATTATGAAACTGCAATGCCTCAAGGTGTTGGTTCTTTAATTAAACAAGAGGACGGTTCGCTAGTTATTGCAAATGAACATAATCAAGGATTTATGGTAAATCAAGCAATTGTTGATTTTTGGAAATCATGTAATGGAAAAAGAAAAATAACGGAGCTTGTAGATGTATTTGCACAACAAACCGGTTTGCAAAGAACACAAGTAGAAAAAGAAGTTACGCAATTAATAAGGCAATTATTGGATGGTGGATTAATTACTATATCAAACCAAGAAACACCAAACGTAGAATTTAAAAAATCAAATTAAATTTCTTTTATTTCTGTAATAGTAGCATGCACAGAATCCATTTTAACAATAGTTCGTTTGTTGTCGAAGCTTAACGCTACATACCAATCTCCTGCATCGTCATCGTATTTTGTTTCAAGTATTTGAATTTGTGACTCTTTAACATTATAGTTTTTTATAATTCCAGAGATTGCTAACGCTATAGCATCTTTTTCTTTTTCCAACCTTCGTTTCATTAATCCTATACCGGGAGTCATTAACAAATTTGATATCTGTGCACAAATAAATTGTTTGATAAAATTTTAACATAAAAGGGCTCGGAGGGCTTCGATCCCTCGACCTGGTGGTCCGAAGCCACCCGCACTGTCCTGACTGTGCTACGAGTCCAAGCAAGTAAGACTTTAACGGGGCTAAATATCTGTCTAGATACTTGAAAGTTTCAAAAAAAGTTGTAGGTGTAGAGTATGCAATCCGAGATATTGTAACTGAAGCACGAAAATTACAAAAGCAAGGAAAAAAAGTTACGTATCTTAACATAGGTGATCCTGTTCAGTTTGGTTTTCAGACACCTGATAACGTAAAAGAGGCAATGATTAAGGCTATTCGAAATGGCGAAAATTATTATGCGCCATCAGAAGGTTTACCAGAATTACGTGAAGAGATAGCAAAAAAAGAACACACCAAAGGTCTTTTTGTGAATCCTGATGACATACTAATCACTAACGGTATATCTGAAGGTCTTGATATGGTTATATCTTCTATTGTAGAAGAGGGTGATGAAGTATTACTTCCAGGCCCTTACTATCCTCCTTACGCATCATATGTCAGACTACATGGTGGAATACCAATAGAATTTGCAGTTGATTTGAATAATTCAAGACCTGATCCTGATGACATTAAATCAAAAATAACAGCAAAAACTGTAGCAATTTGTCTAATCAGCCCAAATAATCCAACAGGAGTCGTGTTTAACGAAAAATCATTAAAAGAACTAGTCGATATTGCAAATGAAAATGATCTCTACATAATCTGTGATGAAATATATGATCAAATTGTATTTGATGAACAATTTGTAGGTATTGGAAAAGTAGCAACTGATTCACCGGTTATAGTTCTAAATGGCTTTTCCAAAGTTCATTTAATGTCGGGGTGGAGAATAGGTTACATTGCATTTAACAACTCTTCAAAACTAGATATGATAAGAGAAAATTTACCGAAGCTTGCACGTGTTCGAATTTCCACTAACTTGCCAGTACAATATGGTGCATTAGAATCATTACGTGGACCACAAGGATACATTTCAGAATTTGTCTCTGAATTGAAAAAACGTAGAGATTTTGTAATAAAACGATTAAACTCAATTTCGGGGCTTTCATGTTCAAACCCAAAAGGCGCTTTCTATGCATTTCCAAAAATTGAACACAACAAATACAAATCAGATAGAGAATTTGTGTTAGAACTATTAAGAACAAAGGGAGTACTTACTGTACATGGTTCTGGTTTTGGAACAAAATATGGCAGCGGGCATTTTAGATTGGTGTTTTTACCTGACATACAAACACTTGATCTGGCTTTAAACAATATTGAAGAGTTTGTAAATCAATAATTCGTTTATCTATTTTCTAGTGTTCTTTTTTTGAACCCAATAATAATTAAAAAACTACCAAACACAATCATGCCTAAAGATACTTTTTCGTTCGTAATTTCTGAACTTAGCAAAAAATCTAAAACAAAGCCAGGTCCCCAAATGATGAGATTTCTAGTCAAAACTATCAACGCCATAATTATGAATAATGCCCCCATAGCCGTATACCAATTTTTTGCACTACGAGGTGCATAATTCATAATCTTATTTTCAGGTTATGGACTTTAAACTATCTTGATGCCAGGATTCTTTAGTTTGTTTTTTATCATTGCATTAAGCAACAATGGAGTTGCCATCTCGGCAAAATACGATAAGGATCCAGATCCTAAGTAAATTGGACGGAGACCTTTAATCTCATTAATTAAATCGCTTACAATTTTTACACAGTTAGTATTATCACCACATACAAAGATATCATAATCCAATGAAAGATTTGGATCAACTAGTTTTTTCTCTGAAATCACATGAAATGCAGAAACAAGATTGGCTTTATTTTTCATATATTTTGATACTAATTGATATGAAAATGGTTTATTTTCTTTTAATGGAATAAATTCAAAACCCAATTCTGTTTTTACCATAGGCACTATTGGTGAAACTACAACACAACTGTCTTTTATTTGCGCAAGTATTTGAGAACAAGTAGAATCAATATTTTCATATGGGATTGATAAAATCAAAACATCGGCTTCTTTTGCAATAGATAGGTTATCATTTCCTTTAACAGTTCCATTAATTTTTCTATAGACTTCACTTGCAAGTTTTGCGTATTCTTCTGCAGCGCTTGTTGCCCTTGATGCATCTCTTGAACCAATTAAAATATCATGGTTGATACACCATCTCAACGCAAAACCTTTTCCCATGCCACCAGTTCCACCAACAATTCCTATTTTCATCGAGTTGGTTCTGGTAATGTTATTATTATCTCTATTTGAGAGCTCAAAAAGAATTCAAAATTGATTATATTTCTAAGACATGGACAAGCTAAAAACAATACCGAACGAATCTTAGCTGGAAGAACACCTGGTTTTCCACTGACCGAAGTTGGTATCAAACAAGCTAAAAGTATAGCAAAATATCTAAAACCACTTAAAATTGA